>FUFK010049219.1_pt1 | contig 16710 bp, 18 predicted proteins | sample 1021851 | NCBI WGS metagenome assembly FUFK01 (sample SAMEA51879418, study PRJEB19060) | metagenome | reverse complement strand
GCCAATTGCCGTCCATAACAGCTTGTATATGTTTTCTAAACTTACTGTATCTTGGTCTGCCTAGGTTAAACATCATGTTTGCTACAATCTGTTTTACTTCTTCTGGTAGTTTGTCCCAATCATCATATATTTTCTTACAGTCCTGGATAACAGTCTGTATGTCCTGTTCAAAGAGTTCTGTAACTCTTTCTTCAGATACCTTTGCACCTAGCTCCAAATCATATTCTGGTTCATCCTCTCTGCACAAATGTCCGATTCCTACTGTCTTTAGGGAAAGATGATCGAGGTATGTTTCGTACTTAACCCCCTCATCAATGATGAGTTGTTCTCTTAATTTTTCTAAATCCATTATGGACTCCTTGCTTGTAATGATTGTGCTAATGCTTGTGTAGTTGGATTAGGATTAACAATCGGATTTGTTCCTAAAGGACTAACACCACCAGCACTTGATGCCGCAGATGGAGGTGCTATATTCATTGCTGCGTCTTTTACTGTTCTCTTCATTTCTGGTGAAAGTTTAAAAGGTCCTTCGCCTGATGGTCTTATATCTGTTGGAAAAGGAATTTTTCTATCACCTTGTGGTTGTGTTCCACCAGCAAGAGCTTCTCCTTCAACCTTACTGGTTGTTGATTGAATTATTTGAAAAGCTTGTCCTAATTTATCTGCACCAGGTTTTCTACTTGCTAACATAATATCAAGTATAGGCCCACTTCTCATTAATTTTGAAAAAGCTAAAAATCCAGCAGCCGTGGGCAGTGTTCCAAGAGGAGAGGATATAATACTAAACAAACCTAATCCTAAAGCAATATTAGGAGCAGCTAATCCTCCTTTACCTGCTATGGATGCATTCGATACAGAGATCATATTATCAGCTAATTGAAATAATTTATCACCAACTTCTTTTCCAAACATGGCATTAACTGCTTCTTCGCCATAACCATCAAGTGTTGATCTTAAATTTCTTCCTACACTGCCACTTAAAAAATCTTCTCTAAATTTAGGAGAATTAAAGTCACCAAGAGATCTTAATATGCGAGACATAGCAGCATCTTCAACTTTTTCTATTAACTGCGGAGAAAAGTTTCCATAATCACTTAACTGATTATCACCAATCCTTAATGTTCCTTGTTTAAAAGAATTTATTCTACCTGCGTTGCCTCTTTGAAATAACGTAGATATGATGCCTTCTGCATCATTATTGTTTAAAGATTGAATAACCTGGTTAAAGTCAAGTGCTTTTCTGTTAGCTGCTTGAGTAGACAAATTCTGAACAGCGTCAATAATAGAGTCACCAGATAACTGATTAACAATATCTTCATCAAACTCTGCACCAGTTTGCCTTAACACATTCATTAAATTATTAATTTCAGCCTGTTGACCTTTAAACAATACATTTCTTGTTGTGCCTAAATCATCAAAAGATTTAGCTAATTTAATTCCATCCAAGACTCTTACGCCATCTTTGGTTGTTGAATAATTATTAGGATTTCTTAATTGTCTAGATAAAAAACTACTTGCTAACTTTTGTCTTACACTTTCTGCGGCCTCTGCACCTTTTCCTATAACAGCGGCCGTGTCAGCCTGTGCTCTTTCTGCGGCCTGTATTCTTTTTGCAAAAGCTCTTGTTGTTGAGTTTTCTGGTAATTGTTCTAAAACTCTTTTTGCTTCATCAATTGTTAAATCTCTTCCTTGAAAAGATACTTTTTGTTTTCTAAGAGTCGCTTCGCCTGTCTCTAATCCTCGGATAGTTGGAACAGATCTTATTGCTCTTAAAAATCTGTTAAGTTTTTTAGGAGAGTTGTTTTGAACAATTGCATCAAAGAAAGCATCTGTGTCAATATCAATTGAACCTTGTTTTGTTTTTTGAAACAACTGTTCGATAATTGGATCATCTAATCGAGAAGCTCCTTTTCCATAATATTCTCTACTTCTTACTAAAAGATTAAAACCCTCTCTTACTCTGTTAATTGTATCTTTTGTTATCTCGTCTTCAAAAACCAATCCTTGACTTTTTATAAATTCTCTAAATTGTTGTTGTGTTGCTGGAAGATCTAGGTTAGCTCTTTCAAAATAATTTAAAGCCATACTTAAATTTTCTTCTCCTTGAAGAAAGGCATCATCAATTGATTTTTTAAAAATAGCTTTATTTGCACCACTAATCGTACCAATAAATTCTGGAGAATATTCTAAATTTTTTAAAATTTTTCTTAACAAATTAGCTTCTTCTGGAGTTAAATAAGCTTCTTTTAAAGCTTGAGCTTGAATATTTGATTCACCTTCAAGAAAAGCTCCGCCAACATTTTGTTCTCTAAAAAGTTTGTTACGATCTCTTATTCTATCTTCTGCTCTTGCTTTTGCTTTTCTTAATAATGCAACAATTTGACTGTCATTTATTTGATCGGCTTTAGGAGAGGTGCTTCTAATTATATTTAAGGCATTTTCTATTTTTTCAATTGGTATAATTTCATTGTTTTTACCTAAAGCATTACTTGCTGCAGTAAACAACTTATCGCTCTCTTGATCAAAAATATTTTTTGCTTCAATTAAAGATTTAACAGAATCTTTACTAAGTGTTCCTGTTTTTGTTAAAGGAGCCATTATATTTCTAATTCTTGTTTCAACTTCTGTGCTTAAAACTTTTTGAGCATCTCTAACTTTCTGACCAGAGCTAGTGTATAGATCTTTAATTCCCTCTTTCATGGCTTGTTCTAGTCCATCAATCGCTGCCATATTAGAGTTTAATTCACGAAGTTGTGCTACAGCTATGTCAATGTTTTTGTTTGCTGCTGCTCTATTTGGAAACACTCCTTCAGCAACAGCTTGTATACGATTAAGAATAGGTCTAACACCTGGTGCAGCACCTTCAAACAAAGGTTTAAATCCTTGCTCTCTTAATGCTCTTCCTTGTTGTCTGGCAAGTTCTGCTTCTGGACCTACACCACCACCTTTTATAATTCTACCAAACAAACTTGATACGGCTCTACCAACTCCCTCTCCAGCAAAGCCTAAAGCTCCTTCAAAAAGTGCCGATCTTATTTGTTCTTCTTTAGTTTGTCTTTGATATCCAGCGGCTTCTTCAAATGCTTCATCAATTAATTTTGTTACACCCATTGTAACTCCAACACCTAATGCTGCAGGTATCGTGCCTACACCAGATAATAAAACTCCAGCACCTATGCCCGTGGCTAAAGAAGCACCACCTTCTCCGGCAAAATCTGCTAAATCGTATCTACTAAAACCCTCTTCATCAATTGCAATCTCTGGACCCTCTTCCATACCAAGCATAGCACGTCCTTGTTTAGTAAGAATAAATCTACCACCCTTGTCCTGTCTAAATCCATCTTTACCTACTCTATCTTCTAAATAAGCAGCTTTTTCTTCTGGCAGTTCAAATGTTCCAAGTTTTGTTCTTAAACCAAAATCTTTTACACCAGAAGTATAGTCAACATCTGGATCTTTCAAATCCCCAACTGATTGAGTAGTTGGGTCTATAGGTTGTCCACTAGCAGCATCTATCCCAGCTAATTCTTTTTGTCTCGCATAATTTTGTATCTCTTCTATAGATGCTGTTGAAAAATCTAAATCTGTTTGTGCTTGTGGAGTTTCTGCAAAAAAAGTATTAAACAAAGCTTGTTGCTCTTGTTCTGTAGGTGTATCTCCAGCAATTTCAACTTCTTTTATACCTTGTGGAGTTTCAACTTTAATAATACCCATATATAACTCTTAAGTTAATCTAAAAATTCCATCTTCTCCAACACTAAACGTAGCTTGTGAAGAGGCTACACCACCAGGTAAAAAAGGTTGTAATCTTTTTCGTTGTTCAGAAACTCTTGTTCCAAGTAAAGCACCAGATGGAGTAAGAAATTCATTTCCAGTTTGCTCTAAAGAATTTAATCTAGCAATTGCAGCATCTTGTGCATTTTCAAATTCTACTAAAATTCCAGAAAGTTTAGAATTAAGAACATTTGCTGGAGTAGTCATTAGAGATAAAATACCACCATCTAAAATACCTTGTGACATAAATGCATCTGCTAAACGATTAACATCTTTATCAGATATTGAATTTGCAGATTGATCTTTTCCAAGAGTAAGAGGGACTAACTTTTGAAAAACTTTTCTTAAATCTGCAATAGCTTCATCTCTAGAAGTGTAAGCAGTTGCATCTACTCCCGCAGCAGCCATTGCTTTACCAATTAAAGAGTTAAATCCAGGTCTAAAACCTGTAATTTCTCCTTTAGCATTTTTCACCATAACTTGTCGTGTTAAATGCAACATATTATTTGATTGAATAACATCATCAACACTTTTCGAGTAATTATCTACATGATCTGTAATTTCTTTAGGTGATTTTAAAGTTTTACCTTTTATAGCATCAGTTTTTAATTTAGCTAATGCAGCTTCATAGGCTGCTTTTTTAGATAACAAAGCAGAAGCTATTGCAGTGCCTTGAACTCCATCTGGTAAACCATTTTTAAGAATATCAGATTTATTTAAAGAGATTGTTGTCCCCTCTTTACCGCCAGTAATAGTTCTTCCATCTGGATATGTATATTTCTCTCCAGGCATCAACACATAATCAGCAGTTTGAAATTCTAAACTTCTTTCTAATTGTCTTTCTTGAGCCGCTTCCGTCATTCCTAACTGCAAGGCTGTTAATTGAATTTGTCTGTTAAACGCATCCTTTTTATCTTTATCCTTTATAAGCATGTCAGCACCATCACTTAATGCTTTAGCAATGTTTGTCATGGCATTTGGACTTTCACCTGCAGCCATAGCAAAACCTATTTTGGCAATAGCTAATCCTTGATTAAGACCTTCATATTTTGGTGCACGATCCGTGAATTGTTTTATAATGTCATCTATAACATTTTTCTTTTGTTCTTCATTACCTGTTTTAAAAACCTCTTTAACAAGTTCAGGTGGTCTTGATACTGGAGGCTCTACGTCTGATGTCTTTTTACCTTCATCTTTTTTCTTGTCATCATCTTTTTCAGTTTCAGTTTTAGTTATCTCATTAATAATTTTTTCACCATCTTTACCTAAATCAAAATCTANTTCTGAACCAGGNCCCTCTGCAACTGCTTCTTGTATTTTTTGTTGTGATATAGGATCTGGTTTTGATGGATCTTCTGTTACTGTTACATTCCCTGTTGTAGGATTAACCTCTACAGTTGTTCCTTTGAAAGTATCATAAAATGAGTCGTCTGAAGTTGATTTACCTTCGCTCTGAGCAGACGCAGCCAGTGCCGCATTTATTGCGTCACTAGATGCTAAAGCTAATTCTTTTCTTTTTTGCCCTTCTTCTTTTGACAGTATATTTGTATCAATATTTGATTGTCTTCTTTTAAACCTTTCTAACTCTTCCCCAGAGGTTGGGAAAAATTGAAATCCATAGCTTTCCATAAGTTCTTTATCTGGAACCATAGAACCAAGTCTTCCACCAACTTTAGAATCATCTTCTAAATTTGATTGTCCAGTAAGTAATGCAGCAAGACTAGAAGACATTCCAGCTGCAGGTGCTACACCATATTTATACACGGGCCCTAAAACAGTTCTAATACCTTTTTCTAAAGTGGTTCCAGTAAGATCGTCTGGTGCTTCAACACTTTGTAAACCCATAGTATTTAATAATCCAAGTTCTAAAGGACCTAAAGATCCTATTCCTTTTTCAGCAGCTTTTGCAAGAAGTCTTTGATTTAATGAAAAACCACCTCTAGTTCCTACTTGATAAGGTGCTAAAAATGTTTGCCCTTTTTGTGCTCCAGGTATATTAGCTCCAATTTGCCCAACCACTGGAGCTCTAACTGCTCCAGCCTGTTGAAAATATTGCACATCTTCAATGCCACCTTTTTTGCGTAACTCTTTACGAGCACCTCTATTAAACATTTTACGATTTAATACGCTCATGCTGGTTGACCAAATATTCCGCTAAACATATTAGGATATGCTTGTCCTAGTCCAGCTAATCCAAGTCCTAATCCAGCGACCTGTGACAGCATACTAGGATCTTGTGTCTGTTGTTGTGTAAATGTACCACCAGTTGATGGCACACCTCTAAATATATCTGATAAGAAGCCTATATTCTGGTAGGGTGATCTTGCTCTTTCTGCAATCGTTCTTCTAAATGCATCCAGACCAGCCTGTTGTTGTGCCTGTTCCAAGCCACCCAGACCAAGAAGACTTGATACATCTCTTTGCTGTGCACCTTGCAGACCAAGACCTAACTGTGCTGTAGCTTGTCCGAGTGCGGCCTGTTGTCCACCGAGTCCAGCTTGTGCTGTTCCAAGTCCACCAAATATCTGTCCTGCCTGTTGCTGTCTTCTTTGTTGATTTTCAAACGCTGTTTGTGCTTGACCCATAGCTTGTTGAAAACCTTGTGATCTTAACGCAGCACCAGTTCTTGCTTGTTGATCAAGTACATTTCTGCCAATCTCTGCTGATCCAATAGCCTCTCTACCACCACCAAACGCACCAGCAGCAACTGCTCTATCTTTCAATGCTTGTTGTTGTCTATCCCCTAAACGACCTATATCTTTCTGTGTTTGTTCAATGACCTCTTCTGTATATGGATTCATAAATTGTGAAACAGAGCTAGGGTCAAAGGTTCCAGTGCTACCAGCCAAGGTCTGTGCACCTTGACCAATTGTTCCAAGACCAGTGCCTATAGTTTGTGCACCAGTTCCCATTTGATTTGCTGCTGATTGAAAGAATGGAGCGTATGCACCTAATCCTGCCGCACCCATTTGTATAGCTTGTTTTTGCAGAGGTGTCATATCTGCAACTTGATACTCTGGTACTTCCATACCACCTTGAGTTCCAAGAGCCGATGCACCAGCTAAGAGATCTTTAAGATAATTCTCTTGATATGCAGGTAAAAAAGTTTGTGAAGAACCAGATTGAATTGCCATTATGCCTGCCTTTCAAGTTTATTCATTAACTCATACATCGCATCAGCACCTTTTTCAATACTTCCGCCACCTGCAGCCTTAACTGCTTTGTTTGTAAACACAAATTCACCATCTGACAATGCTGCTCTTTGAACTGGTTTACCATTTTGATATATCATGCCAGGTATGCTGTCCGAGGTTCCAGTACCAGGTCCACGCAACAAACCACCAAATTGTGGCTCTGCCATACCACCTAAACTATATGCTGACATTATACCGCCATCTGCTGCTTTCTTTACTTCTTCAAGGTCTTTATCACGTTCCTCTTGTGTGCCAAATCTCTCATCAGTCAATGTATTTACAAATACTTTAAATTTTTCTGGATCACCTTGATAATCAGTTGTTTCCATAGTTTGAGGGTTAACACCTGGAGGCAGTAAAGATGCAAGACCTTTGCCTCCACGTTTTTTTAAAGCCATATCAAGTAAACTAGCACCCAGAAAAATGCCTGGAAAACCACCTACACTTTTAAATAAACCTCCAAGACCTGCAAACATATTATATCCTCTTTGCTATACCTTAACTTATTTCCATAAAACTTACAACCACATGTAAGCGATTTGCTGTAGCTGCTGTCGCTTTTAGTATTTCTGATTCTGCCAACACCAAAGGTGCTGATAACAGTTCAACAGTTCCATTTGCACTTACAGCTTTTACTTTAAACAAACTAAACACATCACTACCTGCTGTAATAGTTAACGTAATTGTGTCTGCATTTCCACTATCTTCTGATACTAATATAGATTTTATTACAGCTGTGGTAGCGTTGTCGGGTGTTAATACAGCCGTGGCATCTGTTGTAGTTAAATCTGTCTTAGCATTTTTATAACGTATTGTCATTGACCCATGAACCAGCTAATTGTTTCTAATTGTTCTTCTGTTTCAGAACTTTGTTGTTGATTAATAAATACTTCTAACGCTCTCACCAAGTCAAACATATATTCTGGTGTAATCTCTGTTGGTGGTTCTGGAAGTCTTGGCGGTGTTACGCCTAAATTACCATAAACCATTAACGTCTCCCATCTGGTCTAATGCTGACCCTTGGTGATCCTAGCTTCCATTTCATACCTGTAGCATCCGAATCAACCCGTAAAGCAAAAGAACGACCTCTTGCCCGTAAATCTATTTGATTAGTGAATAACTCAACAGGTGATGTAGCTGTGCGTGTTGTTGATCCAGCAGATGTATTACCATAATCTTCACCAGGTTCGTTNCTTGCTTTTAGTGTAAAGTTTGCAACTGGTGTGCTTTGAGTTACAGAGCCTTCAAATGTTAAATCTGGTATAACCTTTTGTACAAGACTAAATCTGTCACCATCACCTATATCCATTGGTGCAGATTCAATAAATGATGTCATGGCAGAACCATCATCATCGTACCCTGTTTCGTGGTTATATAAGTAAGAAGACGATGCAGCGATAGGAAAGTTTCTTATACCTCTGTCTATCCATGCTGTTCTGGATAAATTACCAAAGTACCAAACCTTTTCGTTGTAGTTATATACAACATATTTATCTATGTCGCCCGTGCCACCATTGTTAAGTGAGTTAGTCTCTGATGGATAAAACCATATAACTTCACCAAACTCTGAGTTCACACCAGATACAACCTTGTCTCTTTGTTGATTGTTAAAATCAAGAAACACCTTGTCCTTGACTGTACATGGTAGGGTTTGTGTGCCACCAGCATAAACATAAAAATTATCTCTGCCCATCCAGAATACAAAGTCTTCTGTAGACACGGCAGCCTTTGGACCCATGATCGTGATGTTTGATGCGATTTGTTGTATACCAAAAACAAAGTCACCACCAATAAAACGCAACGAGTGCAATGATGTATCTGTGTATACAAGTATCTCACGTTTTGTTTCTACGGCCTGTACAAACTCTGATCCAGATCCAAGTCTCAAGCTACCAGCAGTTGTGTCAGAACTGATTGTCCAGTTTGATACAGACTCTTGATTAGACCATCTAATTAACAATGGATCCTGGGTCGTGGTTCCATATGTGTTAGTACCAAAACAAAGAACATGTCTATCGATGTCACTTACAAGAACCTGTTTAGCAACAGTCGGTGTATTTGCTGCACCAGCTAATGTGCTAAGCTCTACTGCTCTTGTTGATAGGCCATTTGTTTTATCCCATAAATACACTGCACCATCTCTAGGATTTATTAATAGATCTTCCCCAAAGTTATCATGTGACCATGTTCGTATTTCACGGGTTGTACCAGATACTGCTGCTATACCCCAACCAGTAAAGTCATCATCAGATGACGCATTTCCTACAGCTAATTGAACAATTGTATTATCTGCATGAGTGGCAGCAGTTGTACCACTTGCACCTCTTGTTGACGGGCCACCACCCGTTCCTAATGTATTACTGCTGATTGTGCCTACTGTTATAAGTTCTTCTTCTATTAATATTGTATCACCAGCAGTAATTCCTGTAGCACTGTCAACATCAATGGCTGTCTCACTGTCATCTAATGCTTCTGCTAACTGTGTTGTTAAAGCACCTGCCGTTGTACCACCAAACAGTCCAGCACCCCAACCTGTACCACCAACCTGTGAGTCAAGACCTACAGTTAATTGATACTCGGCATCTGTTGCACTGCCACCACTACCAGTATCAGAAGCATTTGCAGTTACACTAACTGTAATCACATAAGTATTTGCATTAGTTACAGATACAATCTGATGTTCTGCATTAAGTATTGCTCCCGTTACATTACCACCTAAACCATCCGATTGAACTTGACTAAAAGTAACAAAGTCATTCTCTGCCGCACCATGATTAGTTTCTGTAACAATTATGTTTGCAGAACCATTTGTAGCTGCGAATGTCGTAGAGTTTGTGGTTGATGCACGAATTGGTGTTACGTCATTGAATGTACCACCTTCTTCTATATAATATTTAAGATGTGTGCCAACACCAAGAAAGTTTGATCCATCAAGAGCTAACCAGTTATGTAAACGCCTTGCTGTACCTTCATAAGTATTGCTTGACATCTTTTCCCAACCACCAAACTTCTCTGGATAACCAAAACGAAAACGTATCTTGTCACAGTCAACCCAGCCACCTTCGTTGCTGTACTTTGTAATCTCTCTGTTTATACCTGGTTTAAACTGTAGTTTGGTTAATGGCATTATCCTTCTGCTCCATATAAATCAGAAAAAGATATAGCACCAGATGACGGAACACCAGAATTTACAGTTATAGTTTTATCTGTCTGAGTAGAGCTACTCGTACTAATATTAAAACCAAAAACTATTCTTTCACCAGAATTTGCCATAGTTATAGTTACAGTTTGACTAGCTGAAACACCTATAGTTGCTTTTAAAGCATACGAACTACCTACAGAAGTAGCTGATATGTTACCAGAGTTTGCACCAGATACTGCTACAGTTCCAAAACCATCTAAATCATAACCCCACACATAATAAGTTCCTGCTCTTGCAAATGTTATATCATGCACAAAACTTTTACTTTGACCTGAAGCACTTGTGCCAAACATAGTCATTATAGTATCAAACGTAGAACTGACTGATGCTCCATTCATTATATATGTCGCATTACTTTGTATACTAGAACTAGCTGCTTGATTATTAAATAAGTACCCATATTGAAAAGTATAACCTGATACAAAACTTGCAGTATTTAAATTGCCTACATTGTATCTTTGTGAATAGCCACTGTTACCATAACCAGAGTCAGAAACACTTGATATAGCATTTGTTAATTCTTTTGTTGTAGGAAACTCACTGCTAGAATTTACTCTATATAAGTCACTCATTGATATAGCACCAGATGTGCCAATCTCTGAACGTATTTCGCTCATACTTATTGCACCACTACTCTGAAGAGCCATATTTACTTATCTTTCTTTAATTCATCAATTTGTTTTTGCTGTTCCTTAATCGCTTCGATAAGAACACCAACTATGTTGCCATATGCAACAGATTTATATTCACCATCTGTTACAACCTCTGGTAATACTTTTTCTATCTCTTGAGCAATAACACCTATGCCTTTTTCAGCTTGTTTGGTATATGATACGCCACGCATATTCATAACTTTGTCTAAAGCGTTATCTATTGTTTGTATGTCAGACTTTAATCTTTCATCAGAAAAAGCTGTAATATCGCCACTAGCAGTAATTGTACCAGTGTTAGATATATTTCTAAAACCACTAATGTCTTTATTGCTATCAACAATTACTGCTTTTGACGCAGAAACAGTTCCTGCCGTTATACCATCAACTAAATTTAATTCTGATGCTGTAGAAGTAACTCCATCCATAATATTTAACTCAGAAGTTGTAGCTGTAACTCCATCCATAATATTAAGTTCAGAAGCTGTAGCAGTAACTCCATCTAAAATATTTAATTCAGCAGTAGTAACTGTTGCACCATCAAGTATTTCAAGTTCTGCCTCTGTAATAGTAGCACTTCCTATAGTAAAACTTGTTGAAACACTTAAATCACCCTCATGTGTCAGTCTCATCTTTTCTGTTGCAGCTTCAGAACTACCTAACTTAAAAACCAAGTCTGTTTGATTAACAGAAGCTGTGAACTCGGCATCTGCTTCTGCTACAATAGCTGCTGCAACTTCTATAGCATCTGAACCACTGCTTTCATTCGGTGCTTGAAACTGTAATGCACCAAGTATTTCACCATCTACACACGTTGTATCAGATGTCTGTAATGTTAATTTACCACCAGTAGATGTTTTAACTGTTAAATCTTCTGTAAAAGCATCTGATCCAGTTTCTATCTGTGCAACTGCCGCACCAGACCCCGCACCATCTGCATAAACAATAGCAGTCTTACCATTGCCTACAGTTACAGTTGCACCACTGCCTTGTTTAATTATTATAGATTGACTACCAGAGGTATTGTTAAATACAAAGTACAGTTTGTCTTGATCATTAGGTGATATGGTAACAGTATTTGTAGAACTTAATGTACCACCAAAAACTAATACTTTAAAATGACCATCAGACAACGCACCATCTGTTGTTGTTAGTGTATGTGTTGTACCAGATAGGGTAATCGCACCTACGCCATTTATAGCTCTGTCAAGAATATCAAAGTTTGTATTGGTTGTTGCACCCCAAGTACCTGCTTGTTCGCCTGTACCAATCTTCTCTATGCCATTATTTGCTGTATACGAACTCGCCATCTATAACTCCTAATTTGTACTCACATCTGTCCAAGTGTCGCCTGTGTGAGTAATCTCTGTCCAACTATCACCTGTATGTGTGATCTCTGTGTAAGTCACAGTAACACTCGGAACGATTTCTGTAAATAATAATTCACCAGTAGCTGTCTGTGTTAAATTAAAATCTTGTGTTGATACACCAGTAAGTATACCAATACCAGCCGTAGATTGTTCGGCTAAAAACTCTATATCTGTTTCAAGCTCTGTACCCTTAACAAATCGACCAGGAATATCATCTAAGCCAAAGTTAAAACTCATAGTTGTAACTGGTATATCTGGTACAGCCGATCCAGCAGATGTTTCAGTAAATATTGCTGATATATCTGCAATACCAGTTAGTATACCAATACCAGCAGTTGCCTTAGAAGCAATGCCACTCATCTCTGCGTTAGCTTCGAGTATTTTACTTATACTGCTTATAGGTGTTTCAGAGAGGGCGACATGACCTAGCATTAGTCTGCATCTTCTATTGTAAGTTCACCTGCATCAACTTGTCGTTTAATTTCAGCGTAGTGTTTGTTGTCTAAGACCATTGGCACACTCCATTCAATACCATTTATTGTACATTTTACAGCAGCATTTTTGCCATCAACACCTTTTAAATATTTTGCATTTGTAATTTTAAAGTTCTGCATCAAATGAAAAATCTCCAAAAAAGTTAAATAAATCTATCGGTCTATTATCTGAACCACCAAAACCACCACTACATTGAATAGTAAATTCTATCGCAGTACCCGGTTTTCTTTCTGCAACTTGACCAGTCATTGTTCGGTTAACATGGGCTTCACCTTGTGTAGAAATACTTGTAGTATTATCAGAATATCCACTATATACATCAAAAGAGATACTTGGGTCAGCCCTCATTCTTACTGGTGTATAAATTGTACCTATTGCACTCGTAGTTCCAGATTGATAACCAGACATTTGAAATCTACCAAATAAATAAAAATACCTTTGGCATCTAGCTAAATTTTCTGCAAAAGTTTCATACTTAAATGGTTGAGCAACATCACCTACGTCTATTTGCAAACCTGTTAATTCCATATAATCATCATCATTTCTACCTATACCTAAATCATGTCCTGCCCATCTATTTACAAATGTTTGGTCAGCCCATGTTGTTGGTAATGTGCCTGTTGTTTGATTTGTTCCACTATCTAAAATAAAATATAAACTTAAACCTGTTGATGTAGTTTTATTAGCACTGTCTTGTGCCAAGCTAGTATTTGCAATAATAGTAACTGATTTTTTCTCCCAAGTATTTGCCTGTGAGATTGTAAAACTTCTACTGTATTCAACAGATGCACCACCACTTGTTGTTTGTGCTTCAACAATACCTGTTCCAGTTTTGTTTGATTTTACATAAAACGATACAGTAAATCTTTCTGCATCTGATGTACCCATTTTTAATATTTGAGTGTCATGTCCTTCAATGTGGTATGAAAACAATGCGTAATTTGACGCAGCAGGTGAACCACCACCTGTAGTACATAATGCTTTTACAGATGTTTCAAATTCTGATAGCCCTGTTGAACTGTTTTGAGATAGTGTCCAAGTTCCATGACTACTTGGATTAAAACCCCATCTATCTACTACAAAGTTAGTGTTACCTGTTATTGATGCAGTGGATGTTCCTCTTTGTGCTACACGACAATCTCCGTTTATTATCATGTTAGGCATTGCTAAAGATGATTGACCACCTATCAATGCCGCTAATTCTGCTGCTTTGCTCATGCTAAATCTCCGTGTATTAAAAAGCTGTTAAATGCTTTGTCAGATATGCCACTGCCATTGCTAGTAACATATACAGTAACAACTTCGGCAGAAGATGTTGTAACATCATCGTCTTGATGTGGTTGTGTTCCGTAAGAATAAGTAGTTACATCTGTTGCATCTGCGTTATGACCTGATATAGTATATGCTTTTGCTGCTCTCATATTGCTTGTATAATTCATTGTAAATCTACCAGAAGCATTATCTGTTATAGATGCTATGTTATTGCTGTCTGTTGAAGCAGGAGTAGATGTAGCAGAAAAAGCACTCCATGCTTTTGCAGTTCCTTCAGCTATAACACTCGTTGCTACAGAGTTATTGCCACTTGCATCCTTTAACGTATTCACTCTTAGTTCACTTGCCATTACGCTAAATCTCCTATTACACCATAACCAATAGGATCTCGGTCAGTTAAACTGGTGCTATTAAAAACAGATATTCTAACTGTTGCAGTTGTTGTTTCAGACCAATCTATACCACTTGTATTTAAAGAATTAACAAACTGTCCTTCCAAAGCCATGTAAGTATCAGCAGATAACATATTGTTAGTTCTTGTCACGAAATAAACTCCTGTGGCACTGTCGGTTATACTTCCACAATTAAATGAATCATCAATAGCGACAGTTCCAGTACCATCTATTCTAACCCATGCTTTTAATAAACCTTGTTGCAAGTTTGTTGTTGTACTGTTGCCCTCTCCTGTAACAGCAATGCTTCCTGCCGTTGTTACACCTGTTATTGTATCTACTTTAAGTATACTTGCCATTATGCTAAATCTCCATTTACTTGACAGGTTGTGTCATCATAATCATACAAAGTTCTATCAGTGCTAGATGCGGCATAAGCAGATTCTGTTGTTACAGCACTTGTAGTTCTACCATAATCAGAACTGTCATGTTCTACAGACATTGAAGGAAGACCACTACTTTGATTTGTGTGAGCTGCTGCGGCAGTCACAGAATAATTTACATTACCCATATTAGTAGTAAAATTGTTAGTCCATCTACCTGTTGCATTATCTGTTAATGAAGCAGAATTAAAACTATCCTTACTAGAACCTGCATCACTATCCCAACAAGACCACAATTTTGTTAACCCTTGCACAGTGGTTGTTGTGCCACTACCACCCTCTCCAACTGTAACAGAATTATTAGCAATTTTTATGTTAGAACCACCACTACCTGCTTTATCTACGATTGTATCTACATTTAACTGACTTGTCATACGATACTCCAATAACCATTAACAGTAACTGTAGCAGACTGTGTTATAGGTCCTGCACTTACACCATTCTCATCACTGTCAATTGTTATATCGTTGGATATAGTCTGACCATTTAATCTTATAATACTGTTGTTGCCTTTGAACGGATAACGAGTATCTGATTCAGTTTTAGTGTAGGCATTGTTTACACTAAACACATCATACACAATCATCTCTACTACGTCATTTAAACTTGCACCTGTGACAAGAACAACTGTTGTGCCTGTTGTCGCTGTGTAGTCAGTGCCGGGCTTTAACAACACACCATTCTGATACACATCCATGTACAAACTGTCGTTGTATGACAGAACTAAGGAGCTACTATCTGATCCACTGAAAGAGGTTTGCCCTGCTGTGGCTTGATAAATAAATCTGTTTCTTACTCCAAANTNTGGTGNTTTTCCTATGTANGGCATTTAAAAATTACTCCCCTTTATGCCGTACAATGATACTCTTGAACCTGCNGCAACATTACCAGAGCTAAAATGAAGTTTTAAATAATTTATTGCACTTGTTGTTTCTATATTTGCACCACCATCCCATTTATATTCTTGAGCATTGTGTTTACCACAACATTGATAAAACATATATTTATTAAAACTTGTATTATTCATATTAAAAAAATGTGCATGAAATACAAAACCTTGATTAGCGTCATTTCCTAAATCTGTTGCTATTTGAATTTNCCCTGAAGTGTGGCGATTTGCTTCAGAACCATGACTAGAACCATTTATTTTAGTATAATGTCTACCATTATCAACAGCAACATCAAAAGTAGAACCATTGTCTACTGAAATACTAATCAGTGCTTCAGCAGAATCTGTAGCTGGTGTAACAGCTTTTCCAATCATAAGGTAATCATCATAAGCAGTTGTTATGTAAGTGTTATCAAAAGCAATTTCGGAAACGGCTACACCTGTGGATACAGTGTGTAACTCTATCAAAGAACCATCAGGCATATTGTCTGCTGCCAAAGTTCCTAATTTTGTAGCGGCAATTGCGGCACTTGCATTTACTTCTGTATTTGTTACTGCACCTGCATCAATTCCACCAGTTCTTACTTTAGTTAAAGCCATAGTTTACTCCTTATGCGTAAGGACTGTCACCAAGTACAGATGTATCCCACGCTGCTTTCAACTTATCAATAGTATCTGCATCTGTGATAGCTTTTGCCGCAGGTGCATCTCTTAATGCTTTCTTTTTATTAACACTTGCAGTTTTAGCAGAAGCGTCATCTGCTTCTAATGCTTTCATATATGTTACATCTTCAGCTTCCAATAAAGGTGTTCTTACTTCCCTTATCTTATCTTTAAATATTTCTTTAGCCTTAGTCATGTCTTCAGCTATAACTTTACCAGAAATCGCCCAAGCATTTCTAAAATGTCGGTCTGATGGCTTTGATGTTACTGTTGAAGCATCAATCTGGTTGCCATCCTTATCTACGATAAAACTTGTCATATTATCTCCTATGCTGCTAGTTCTATATCTTCTCTAATTTGCCATGC
>FUFK010064468.1_pt1 | contig 16714 bp, 30 predicted proteins | sample 1021851 | NCBI WGS metagenome assembly FUFK01 (sample SAMEA51879418, study PRJEB19060) | metagenome | reverse complement strand
TTTTCAGATCAGGTGACATTGTCCGTATGGGCGATGGAACTATTTACATCTACGACCAAGGGCCTGATGGGCCTATTTATACGCCGGTCAACGAGCTGCCAGCGGGAGAACAGGTCGACTGGGATTTTTCTCAACAATCTGATGATGATGGTGGTCTTTTAGATACGGCGATTGACTTTATCCAAGGCCTGTTAGGCGGTGGTGGCGGTTCTATGTCGCAAGACCAAGCCCAAGTGCTTCAAAACGTNTTGCGAGACCTTATTGACTTTGAAGTCGGAGATATCACGGCAGAAACAGGTGACCAGCAGACCGAAGTAGATGTGCAAACGGATGTCGATGCNAGCTCTGATGTAGACGTCGTCACGGGCGATGTGAGCGCTGAGGGCGGTATGGCAGATGTAGATATCGGACCGCAAACACAGACAACAACGATTGAAGAAGGCGCTATACAAAACGCTCCGGTGTTTACTGATGCGGTATCTGTTAGTGATTTAATTTCAGAGGGCGCTTTTGATGTTGGCGGCGGTCAAGCAACGGTTGGAAACGTAACGACCGGGCCTTCAACTGCAACGGTCGGGAACATAGACGTTGGAGATTCTACCGCGACGATTGAAGAGGGCGCGATTCAAAACATGCCCGTCTTTACCGACGCGGTATCAGTAAGCGACATCATCAGCGAAGGCGCTTTCTCAGACTTGATCGGTGAGGGAGCGTTGTCTGCCCAAGGAGGTGCAGGAGGTGCTGGTGGCGCAGGCGGCACTGGTGGTGCGGCAACATCGACCGCACAAGGCGGCAGCGTAAGCAACGTCTTCGATGTTGGAAATATGTTCGAGGACATCGGCAACTTCTTCGGCGGTGCCTTCGAGAGCGCCTTTGATTTTGTTGGCGACATATTTGATGGCCAAAGCGCTACAGCCCTTGCCACTATCTTGGCTGACGAAGCTGCCCGAAACTACGCTGCTGACAAATACGGAGACGCAGCGGCGGCAGAGCTAGACTTCCAAAAAGACATTTACGGAAACACCCTCAACCTGTTCCGACCTTTCTATGAGGCGGGGACAGAGGGCGCAGTTTTTGATGATGACGGGCAATTAGTTGAAACCGGAACCTTGCTGCCAGAGTTTGTCGACATGGCGAAGACCGGAGTTGACTACACCGGACTAGGGCTTGACCCGTTTGATGAGGAAGATCCTGGCTTGCGCTTCCTGCAAGACGAGGCTCGCAGGGCAATCGAAAACAGCGCGGCAGCGCGTGGTCGACTGAATACGGGGGGCACATTGACTGACCTGCAAGATAGAGCGGCAGGCATTGCATCTACGAGAGCCGCAGATATTGCAAACATCAACGCGATGCTTGGAGAAGAAGCTCGACGACGAGATCAATACGATTTCGGAAAACTCGGGCAACTCACTGGTGGCGCATTTGATGCGGCTAGCGCGATGAGCGGAGCTAATCAAAACTTTGCAAGCGCCTATGGAGACATCTTAGGACAGCAAGGTGCTTTCGATTTCCTAAACGCAAGAGAGCGTAGCGGGAACTACAAGAACCTGTTTCAAGACCTCTTCCCTAACTTATTCCCAGGAACATAACCATGCCAAGAATTTCAGACATCGTTGCAGCAACACCGAGCGGGCAGTCTATTTTTGGACCGTCGATGCGCGACATTGCCAACCAACGCAAAGAGCAACAGAGAAATGCAATTGCAAAAATTCTGAGCAACCAGAATCAGCAAATAATGAACCGCAGGAACCAGCTCGCTAACACTAAGACAGCGATGGAGATGGCTAACTTTGGCAACGAGAAGTTTGATACGCCAATTCAACTGCAAGATGGTTCTTACGGTCAGCCGGTCTATGACAGACAGGGCAAGTTTGTTCGGTTCGAGAAGATGCCTGGTTACACACCAAAACAGAAACGACCTGAAGATACTGCAAAGTTAAGAGAGGCGCGTGAGCTGGCGAGGATGCAAGGCTTAGTTCCCGGAACGTCCGAGTACAACAAGTTTATGGTCACCTCTATGCAGGGTAGCCGTGGCTCTGGTAGAGCAATTAATAAATACACCGGCTACGACGCCGACGCTGGAACCGCTTTGAACACAGAAACAGGAAAGATTGAACTGGTTCCCTTGGGCGATGACCTCACAAGGCAAAGGGAAGAGGCTGAGGCAAAGGAACAAGCAATTGCAAAAGAGGCTGAGAGAAGAAAAAAACTAAGTGAAGCAGCCAAAACATTTGTGTTTAACGACGCAGTAGAGCAAGCGCAGGACATTCTGGGAGATACATTTTCTACACCAACCACTGGGGTATTAGGGGCTGTTATGGCGAGCGTTCCTTCAAGCGACAGGCGTCGACTAGAGGGTCACCTGACAACAATGAAGGCGAACATTGGATTTGACCAACTGCAAGCTATGCGTGATGCAAGCCCGACGGGAGGAGCGTTGGGTCAGGTTAGTGAAATGGAATTAAGGCAGTTGAATTCAGTTCTAGGATCGTTGCAACCAGGCGATTACAAAAATCCGCAAGAATTCGCTCGAAAGCTAGAAAAAATTCGGGTTGCTTATTTGGCGATTGTTGGGTCGCCTGATTTGCCAATCGTTANCACTGATGAGGAATACGATGCGCTGCCTTCTGGAACGGTCTTTGTGGACACTCACGAAGTCGATGGTGAAGTGTTTCAAAAAGTTAAAGTTAAACAATAGCAGGAGCAAATAATGGCAAGTGTTCAATGGAGAGGCGTCGATCCTAGCGAGTACAAGGCTAAGAATCAAAAGGATACTGATTTTTCAGTAACTGAAATGATATCCAATGTCCCAGGCTCCGCAATTAATGTGGTCGATGACATGGTGACAGCAGTCGCAAACCCCATCGACACCGCGAAAACAATTGGTGGATCTGTAGTAGGGGGATTACAAAAGATACCCGGCGTAAGATCGGCCACTGAGGACTTGGTGGGAGATCAGACCAAGTATGCTGATGCCATCGCTGATTTTTACAGTGATCGTTACGGCTCAACAGATCAGTTTTTGCAGTCGTTGGAGCAAGACCCTGTTGGCGTATTGGCTGACGCTGCAACTATTTTTACCGGAGGAGCCGCGTTACCGGGCAAGGTTGGTCAAATGTCAGGGAAGATAGGCTCTGCGCTCGATCCAACTAATGTTGCGATAAATACAGGAAAAGCTGCTCTGGGATCTCTGCCAGAGTCAGTCCCTAGAAAAATGTACGGGAAGGCGACAAAGTTCGGTACGACTTTGCCAACTGAGCAGCGCAATCGAATGATTGATACTGCGCTACAAAATCAAATCAAACCAACTCAAGCTGGGCTCAATAAGCTCAATAATATGATCGCTGAAAAGAGCAGCGAAGTTGATGCGCTGATTGGCGAAGCCACTCGAACAGGTAAACAAATTCCGGTAGCACAAGTCTTCGATAAACTTAGAGAACTGTTAAAAGACATTGATCCTGCGACGATGGTCGGTTACCAAGACAGGGCACAACAAGTCAGGTCTTTAATTAACGAAAGAATCAAAGGTTTTGCTGGCAGACAAACTCTCAGTCCAGATGAAGTCCAAGCTCTGAAGCGAAGTTTAGACAAACAGATAAACTACCTAGCCATTGAGCGAGCTGGTGGTAAAAATCGTCCAGGTACAGAAGACGCTGCTAGAGCCATGAGGGCGGATGCGCGACAGGCCTTAGAAGATATAGACCCGTCAATTCGCCAACTTAATAGAGATACTGGCGATCTCATTAACCTGAGAGATAGGGGACTAACTCAGGCTGCAAGTCGAATAGAAAATAGAGATGTCATTGGAGCAGGGCCGATTATGACTATTGGACCAGGCGGTGTGATTGGTGGTGACGCTGGAGCTGCGGCTGGAGCCGTGGTAGCGCTTGGGCAATACCCAAAGATCCAATCAAATTTAGCGTTATACATTGACAAGATGCGTAGGTCGCCTAAAGCAGAAATTTACTTCGACAACAACAATCGACTGACTGCGGCGGGCAGGCTTGCGTTAATTAATGCGACAAGAGTTCAGGAGGAGCTTGAGCGGCAGTAGATTACTCCCAGTAGTCAACAACGAAAGCAATCAGATAAACGACCAATATCCAGAACGCGATAGCTTCAAACATTTAGTGCCCATTTGGTGCCCATTGGGTGGTACACCATAGTATCTGACAGTAGAAGCAATCAACCTAATTCAATAAAATCAATCACTTACGCAATGGCTACACTACTGTAGGATACTGTGAGACCCAGGGAAAACTATGGATATTCTAAGTTACCCCTAGACTAACTGATTGATATATATGCGGAATAAGTGACTGCTGGTGGGTTGGTGCCCATTTAGTGCCCATTTCACTTGAGAGACATCAAAAGCGAGGCTTGCACCTTGTTTTCGTCGCTGTCTATCCATCGAGCGTACACCCTAAAAAATACTTGCAGAGAGTGACCCAAGATACTCGCGCAGTATCCCGGCTTCATTCCTGCGTCTAGCATCACGCAGGCAGCGGTGTGTCGTGCGTTGTATGCTGACCGATAGCGTATCCCTAATCGGTTTCTCGACCGGTTGAATGCCTTNACAAACATCTGACACTTGCCGAAATTTTCACCAGCCTCGCTCAGTATGATGTGGCGGTTTTTGAGACTCCTTGGTGTCTTCTTCAACTCAGCTTGTATCAATGGGTGAACTGGCACTCGTCGCTCTTTGTAGGTCTTCGTAGGGCGCAGGTTGTTGTTAGTCCACCCTTTGTTGACTCTGAACTCACCGTCCTTGTAGTCGTCCCATGTTAGGGCAATGACCTCGCCAGGACGCATTCCGGTATAAAACCGAATCAGATAGAACAGATACTTGTTGTGTCCTGCTTTAGAGTTTTTCAAATCATTAAGGATGGCGTCTCGCTCGTCAGGCGTAAACGGATCAACTTCTTTAGGCGTTCGCTTGACCTCCTTGATGAGATCACCGGCAGGGTTGTCGCGCATCCACTTTGATTTGATCGCAAGGTTAAAGACGTTGCGTATGTGTGTAAGGATCAGAATGATATACGTCGGCTCGGCGTCAAGATTGCTTAACGGTAAAAGATCAGCGTAAGTAATCTCATTCACCGGCCAGTCAAACCACTGGCTTGCATAGTTATTTAAGCAGCTCAATGTTTGCACACGATAGTTCGGCGACATGCGCGTTTCATCGAGACGCTTCTGTGCTAACTCGCCAAAGGTCGGTACGGGCTTGTCAAACTGTTCGCCATTCTCGATGAACTTCTTTCTTATTCGAGCAGCTTTGTTGATCCCTTCCCGCGTGTAGGGGATGTCCAACGCCCTGGAATGACGTTTTCCCCTCTCGTACCATCGAATGAAGCACTTCCCATTTTTCTCGGTGACGCCTGTTGCCATAGCTTGATCTCCTCTAAGTCATACATAGTAGCCCCAGCGGGATCGACGATGTAGTGACGTCCCTCACGCCAATACCTTTGCCTGCGCCACTCTATTTGTTTTTTTGAGTAGCCGGTTGCCGTCGAAAGCATGTCTCTGGTGATCATGAGCTTCCCTTATCCATTTTCCAGAAACGCGTACCTCCTTCCGTTTTGCGTTGAACTGGCTTGTAGCCGTGGTTATATAAAGCTGCTCTGAACCTTTTAGATTGCTGTTTGTCTGCAATTAGAACGCTGTCGCCAACCTTCATTTTTTTAATAAGATCAGCGCAGATTGATGAGCAACCTCTTTTTGTCCTCTCTGGAATGGGAATGTTGCTTTCGATTTTAAGAGTTTGTTCCATGTTTCCTCCAAGGTATGGATAACCAGTAGGCGGCTAAACCAGCCCGCCTATACTTGTTGACTGTTTTGTTGTTTCGACTACGCACCACCTCCAGCAGCCCGTCAGCGGCCATGCGCTTGACTATCCCTTGGGCGACTGAGTGGTTGACCTTGAGAAGCCGAGATGCATCGCTGATCGTGAAAAGTTCTTCGACGACCTTGCTATCCATTAGGCGCTGCTTCAGCTCCTCGTTGGCCTTGTAGTCCTTAAAATCTAGTCGATCAAAAGGGGATGTCATCATCGAAGTCATCCGTCTTAGGTGAACTAGCAGGCGACCTTTGGCTTTCAGCAGGCTTCCAGTCATCAACCTGGGCGTACCACTTGCCGCCCTTGCTTTCTTTGATCTGGACGTTGACCCAGTCATCTTGACGACCATTGAGCCAGTCGATTAACTCTTGGCGTTTGATTGACACGTTCGCCTTGATAAAGTCTGGCGCGTTGTCACTTGGTTTCTTTGCGATCAAGCCATCTACAAAGTCGGTCATGCTGCTTCTCCTGCACCGTGGTGCGCTTCTCTAAAATCTTTTGACTTGATGACGTCTCGCTCAATTGTTGTGAAGCAGCCGCCCTTTGATGGCGCTTTCCACAACCCGGCCTTTGCGGTGTCGTCTAACTCAAACCAAGCCTCAGCAGCGGCAGAAAGATCTTCATTCGCGATGCCTGCCTTGATTGCGACGATTGACTCAGAGTGCTCGTCGCACAGCGCTTGATACTCAGCTTGATTGTTCTGCTCGATTACCTTGAGGGTCTCAGGCTTGCCGTTGCTGGCGTTGTCGACCTCAAACGAACTGGCGAACTCGCCTCCGTGAATGCCGCAGGCTGCTAGTGCGCGGCCAATGGCTGACGTCTCACAATTCTCTAGTGCAGAGTTCGAGTTGACGCCGCGATCTTGGCGATATTCCTCAGCGTGACCGTTGGCAATGACTTCCCACTTGCCATCCTTGAGAATGCAGATCTCAGCCTTCATCAGTACAAATCGCTCATTGCACTCAACGATGCTAGTTAAGATCTGACAGTTTTCCCCGTAGGCATCGCGGAGCATCTCAACTCGCGTGGCTACTTGGGTGTATTGCTTGCCTCGAAAGTCCATCTTGTCGGACGAGTCGAGGTTCTTAGTACGCTCAATTGCGTACAGAAGTGGCGTTTTCATATATCTCCTCCATTTGTGAAAACAGATAAAACTTGCCTTGAAACAGAATCACTTACGTTGTTCCAGGATGTAGTTGGCGACTCGGGTCTTCTCTCCGAATCGATTGTGAACGTCGCGCATGATTGTCTTGATGAAGTGACCCTCTTGGCGCAGCTCGCAAATGCGCGCGGGCAGTCGTAAAATCCCGTACTGCTCAGTGGCTACTAACTGACTCAATAACTTCCCATCTTGGAGATGGCTAAGAACGCGGTGCTTCTGACTACTCATGCTGCTTCTCCTTTACTTTGGTTGAGTACAGATTTTTCCCCTTCTTCGATACCGTCGAAGTAGGCCTTAGTGATTAACTTCTCCATCTCTCGCCTTGTCTCAGCGTGAACGTCTTGAATCCGGTCGTAGTGGCGGCGCATGACGTCGGCAACGTCGTCTTTCAAATACTTCAGTGAATCTTTCATGGGCGGTTGTCCTCCGCTTCTAGTGCAAGGTTTTCGTCAAAGTTGTTCTGGATTCGTTGGAAGGCGTTGATGAGCGGCTCGTGAGCGTTTGCTTTCCTGAGCCAGAAGAGGACATCAGCGATCATTTCGCTGTGTAAATCGCCTTCTTGGAGGGCTTCCTCTATGGTCAGCTTGAAAACGAGAGGAACGGATTCGCCGTACCATGCGTCCCAGTCGGCGTCCCACTTTGTGTAATCTGAATCTAACATGAATTGTCCTCAGTTGTATTACTGAGACAAATTTGGGGCATATAGTGGCTTTTGTCAAGCAAAAGTTTACGGAAAAGACAAATTAATTATCTATATTTGTACAGAATGTACACTAATTGGCGAGACGAAAAAGCGTGACGTTTGCCATGTTTCGGAAACGCTCTTTTCGTTGCATACGCAATCCAAGCTTATCGAATAGTTCTGAAACCTCTTCGTAGTGAGGGATCTCGTAAATTATCCAAGCTTCGTTAAACCATAACGATAGTGCTTGCGAAGTCCCCTCAAACAAATGTATGTAGGCATCTCCTGCCGCGAGTGATTTTTGAGTTTCCCCGAATTGCGCCCACCAGCCCATTGCATTTTCTCTTAACAGTTCTAGGTCTCTACCCTTGAATTTTATAAAAGTCGTATACGGGCCGACTTGTACAGATTCCTGATCGGTCGTGAAGTACCACTCAAAAGCTTCGTTGACTAATTTATTAATCTTCTGATTGGCTAGAAGTATCTGCAACTTTTGATCGTTCGTTTTCATCTCGCATTGCCTCAACAATTTTTGCAAGCAACCTAACCTGCATTGGGCTCAATAGGCGTACCTCGTCCATGATTTGCGAGACTTGATCGCCAGTTGATATCTCCCCGAAAACCAACCAGGAGGGCTCTACATTAAAAAACTCACAAAGAGCTTTTAAATTCTCGCGTGACGGAATCGCGCTGTCCTTTTCCCACTTGGCGATCGCTGAAAACTTAGCGTTGCCGCCCAGTCTTTCAAGCTCAATACCCAGTGCGCGCAGCGTCATCTGCCTCGCATTTCGTAGGGATTTAATTTTTTGACCTAGTGTCGCCATAGGACAACAATTACTTGTCAGCGTTGCTGTGTCAAGCATTACTTTCCCAGAGGTTGTACCGGTACAAAATTTATACTCACAATGCAAGAAATGCTTGACCCGTGACCAAAATTGTCCTAGTTTTGTCCGCAATGGACAATGAGGGTCGAGGAATGACACCGCAGACTTTTTGGCATGGCATCAATCTAAACAGGCTTGCGAAAGACCTGAATATAAGCCGACAAGCTGTTCAGCAATGGACTAGACGAGAGAAGGGTGTACCAGCAGAGCGTGTGGCTCAAGTCGCAAAGGCCCTCGGGGTTCAAAAAGAAAACGTCAGACCGGACCTCTACCGATGAATGGGTGGATACGGTTGGACAGAGCCATTCTCGACAATCCCATGTGGTCATCCAAGTTCGAGCCATTCACAAAAGGCCAAGCGTGGATCGACATTTTGCTCAACGCAAACTACAAGCCAAGCTTCTTTTTTGTGCGCGGTATCAAGATTTCACTCGAACGTGGTCAGCTTGGCTGGTCGCAGCTGACGATGGCAGGGCGCTGGGGGTGGTCACCAAAAAAGGTAAAACGGTTCCTAAAAGTGCTTGAAGAGGAACAGATGGTGACCCTACAGGCGACACAACAGACAACGGTCATAACTATCTGTAATTACTGCAAATATCAGGATTTAGATTCTGAGGCGACCCAACAAACGACCCAACAGAGGCCGAACAGACGACCCAACAGAGGCCGAACAGACGACCCAACAGACGACCTACAACTAAACAATATAACAAGTAAACAAGGTAACAAGAGGAGGGGCTTCACAGTCCCCACGCTCGCCGAAGTGAATTCTTATCTTTCTGAAAAGGGCTGTAAGGACCAGAAGATTGGCGCGCAGTTTCACAACTACTTCGAGTCGGTCGGTTGGATGCGTGGCAACACAAAGATGCGTGACTGGAAGGCAGCAGCAAGGAACTGGTACGCCAAAGAGCAGGACATGCGCGGTACTCGCTCGGAGAACGTGGTTGAGATTGATCCGAGGAAGGCCAGGGCCAAGGAGGCGATTAGCGCAGAACTCAAAGAACTCATGCAGGGGATAGGCGATGTTGATTGATAAGTATATTGCGGACCGCATTTCTGAAAACGCAGAGCGGATGCTCGAACACCAAGTCCTTGGCTGGATGGCAGGCCCAATGAACTCCACCAAGAGCCCGTTCCCGCTTCAGCCATTGATCGACAAGGTCAAGAAGATTGCGATCAAAGAAGACATGCGTTGCGAGATGCCAGACCCAGAGAGCGGTGAGATCACCATCAAACTTCATGAGCTGTCAAAGACCGGCGCCTACGGGACGCTGAATCGCAAACTCGCGCAGTTGATCGCTGAATACAACACCCAAAGGGATGTCGCGTGACGATCTACGCTCGACAGGACAAGGCGGCGATGTTCAAACACATCACCAAGTTTTTCGACAAGTTTGAGGACGGCAAGCTGGATTTAGTCCGAAAAGAGGACCGCCGCACCCCCGGCCAGCAGAGCCTGCTGCACATCCTGATCAGAGAGATTGCGATTTACGTGGGTGTGGGTGAGTTGGAAATGAAAGAGAACATCTTGAAGCGCAACAGCGAGGGAGTGTTCCCGTACTGGCCTCACTCAATCGAGGAGACCCTCAAGAAGCGATACAAGGCGAAGGCACACAAGACCGGTTACGTCATCCCTGGGTTAGTGCCTAAGCCGGAGAGCAAGCTGACGAAGAAGGAAGAGATTGAACTGATTGACAGGCTTTACATGCTTGGCGCGGAGTGGGGCGTTGAGTTTTCCGACATAGCAGAACAAACAGCGGTTCGTCGTGGAGCAGCCTAGTGAAAGTGTTAGACCTGTTCAGTGGTATTGGCGGGTTTTCTCTTGGATTAGAAGCGGCAGGGATGCAAACCGCAGCCTTTTGTGAGTTTGACGAGAAGGCTAGGCAAGTGCTCAGAAAGAACTGGCCGATAACGCCGATTTTTGAGGATGTAAGAACGCTGAACAAGGATTTGTTAGATGAGCAAGGCGTCAATGACATCAGACTTATTTGCGGGGGATACCCATGCCAGCCTTTCAGCCTCGCTGGACAACGGCGTGGCACAGAAGATGACCGACATCTCTGGCCTGAAATGTTTAGGCTTATCCAAGAACTCAGGCCCAATTGGGTTATTGGAGAAAATGTGTTTGGCCACATCTCAATGGGCCTCGACCAAGTGCTCTCTGACTTGGAGAACTCAGGCTACGCCGCAAGGTCGTTTGTTATTCCAGCTTGTGCCATTGACGCTCCACATCGAAGAGACAGAATCTGGACAATCGCAAACAATGTGGATGACCCCAAGAGCATCAGATGCAAAGGGACATTCAATGACCAGAACTCAACCCCATCATCCAAAAGCACAACTGAGGGAACAAGTGTTTTGGCCAACGCCAACGCAAGACACAGCAAACAGAATGAAAACTTACGCCCAGGGAGCAATGCCATTGAGCTTTGCGGTCAAACTTTGGGGTACTCCAAGAGCATCTCACGGCATGGCGTTCAAGATGAGTTCAGTCAAGAAAAGTCTGAAACGCCTAAAAGGAAAGCCACCATCAAATCTAGAGGACCAAATGTGCGAACTGATGGGGGATCACGCGGATTCAGAAAATGGGAGCCTGAACCCAGCGTGGGTCGAGTGGCTGATGGGGTNNCCAATCGGACACACAGACTTAAACAGCTAGGANACGCGGTAGTGCCGCAGGTTGTGCAGGTGATAGGCGAAATGATCATGCAGGTGGAACGTGAGCAAGTTGCGTAAATCGGCGAAGGGCAAGCCATGCTGCCTGCAAATATTCCCTTACTGCCAGGAGAACAGAGAGACGGTGGTGCTGTGTCATTTCAACAGCCCAAGGAAGGGTATGGGCATCAAGTCGCCAGACTTCTTCGCCGCTTACGGATGCAGTATCTGTCACGACATCATCGACGGAAGAGCCAAGACCCTGATCAACAAAGACGAGATCTTGATGTGTCAGATGCGGGGCTTGTACAGAACGTGGGAAATCATGATCGAAGAGGGTTTGATCAAGGTTGCGTAAATCAGAAGTAGAGGAGTTGCTCGCGCAGCAACTAAAAGAGACAAAAATAAAGTTTGAGCGGGAGAAGCGAATCATCCCGCAGAGAAAGTTTAAGTGGGACTTTGTGATCGACGAGCTAGCCATAGAGGTTCAAGGAGGCATCTGGAAGGGCGGCCGGGGCGGTCACACAAGCGGGACGGGTTACCAACGAGATTGCGAAAAAATGCAATTGCTGGTGCTGGAGGGTTACACACCGGTGTTTTTCACCTCAGACGACGTGAGGAAAGGCCGGGCCATTAATTGGATAAAGGATTATCTCAATGGGCGAAGTGACACCTCACCAGAAGTGGGCAAGGGATGCTAAGAAGGGTCTGAAGATCCTGCTGGACTTGGCTGACAAAAATCAACTCGCAGGCTTTGTTTGCGCGTTTGAGCAAATCGACGGAGACGGGTATGTCCTTGGCACACTCGCAGCCGGTGAACTGGATGACGCAAGCGGTCTCGCTGGTCACCTTTTCGCTGAGGCCGTTCGACTCAGCATCATGGAATTGGCGGTTGATCATGAAGTTGAGTGATTTTGCGACGACGCCCACCCAGAAACTCGTGGCAGAGAAAGCCGACGAAGGCAAAGCGAGACAAGACATTGCCGACGAGTTAGATATTAGTCTGCGGTCTGTTCACCGCACCTTGCAACGCATTAAGCGCAACGCCAGTCGTAAAGGTTGGGACGAGGATGCAGACTTGACTCACCCTGTTGGGGCGAACCAAGTCCTCAAGGGCGCTTCCACGCTTTATGACGAAGAGGGCAAGGTCAGACTTCAGTGGGTCAAGAGCCAGCCAGAGATCGAGGACAAGATCGAAGTCTTCGCTCAAGTCGTTGAAGAATTGACCACCGGCCTAAAACCCTTACCAGTCGTCGAGCCGCCGAAGCACAACGACCTTGATCTACTAACGCTTTACACCTTTACGGACTACCATTTGGGGGCGCTCGCGCAGGCAAAAGAAACCGGCGCAGACTGGGACGTCAAGATCGCAGAGAAAACTTTGTGGACAGCATTAACTCAGATGATGGAGTCAAGCCCGTCATCGCAAACTGCGATCTTCAACCTGCAAGGCGACTGGCAGCACTTCGACTCACTGGAGGCTGTTANACCAACGAGCGGTCACTTGCTGGACGCTGACACGCGCCTTGAGAAGCTGGTGGAGCTGTCAATCAAGTTAGCAATGTCATCGGTCAACCAACTGCTCAAAAAGCACCTGAAGGTCAAGGTGATCATCTGTGAGGGTAATCACGACATCACCTCAAGCGTGTTCCTCAGAAAGACACTCAAGACCGTGTTTGCCAACAACGACAGGGTCGAGGTCGACGACACCTCATTCCCGTACTACGCGCACAAACATGGCGACATCATGCTGGGATTCCACCACGGCCACAAAAAGAAAAACAAAGATCTCCCGGCGTTGTTTGCATCAGAACCTCGTTATCGGGAGATGTGGGGCGCAAGCAAATACACCTACATCCATACGGGCCATTACCACCACGCAGAGCAGGATATGGCAGAGGCGGGCGGGGCCATCGTGGAGAGACACCCAACGCTTGCAGCTAGAGACGCATATGCCGCTCGTGGCGGGTGGGTTAGTTGGAGAGCAGCCAGGGCAATTACTTACCACAACAGAAGGGGCGAGGTGAAAAGAGTCACCGTGGTCCCCGAGGAGGAGTGATGAGTCAGTTTGAGAGGCAAGTGGGCGGCGATCATTACAGGAATCTCCGCATCGGTCCGACCCAATACATACTCGCCAACAACTTGGGTTGGTGCGAGGCGAACGCGATTAAGTATCTCAGTCGCTGGAGAACTGCCAAGAAAACCCCAGACATTGACGCGCTGCGAAAGGCGATCCACTACATCGAGATTCTGATAGAGCGGGAAACCCAACCGAAGGAGATTAGCAATGAGCAGATCCAGTGCCACATTGATCGAGCCCTCGATGATGGTGAGTGATGATTTACGCAAGAAAGCAGACGAAATGCTCGAACAGTGGGCAAGAGAATACGCCACAGAAAGGGCGGGTGATTTTTCGTCGGTTAATTTGCTTGACGGTGACTTTGCTATGGCTATCGGTGGCCGTACCCGTTCACTGAAGAACCGGATAGCCGCCAAGGAAACTAGGCGCTCGCCAACCACGCGCATCCCAGAGTTCAAGGCAACCCTAATGGACGAGATTATGTTCGCTATCAAGAAGGTGCATTCGGACTACTTTCACGCGTTGAAAGAGTATTACCTCAGAGGAACCATCAAGGCGGTTGCCAAAGAACTGAATTGGTCAGAGACCAAAGCCAAGCAGGTTAAGTCTGCCGCCTTCGACATGGTGGTACTTATGCTTGAAGAGAGGGGCTTCTAATTTTTTCGACAAAGCCCCTGACCTGCTTTTCCTCTTCAACAGTCAGCCACAACTCAACCCTCTTCAAACCTGCTTTGCGCTTACGCTCTCTCTCAGCAGCTTTTCGCTCTACGTCTGTTTTCATTCAATCCTCCCAGGCGTAACAAAATTCTCCGTCAACAATGACGTTGACCTCGTGAGCGCCAGCTCCCTCGAATACGTAAATTTCGGCGAGTGATGTAGACCTCTTTTCGAGCAAGTTTTGGTGTTTCAAAAAACTGTCAATAGTGTCTCTTGTCCGCACCACATTTTGCTCGTCCGGGTTTTTGACGTAGGCGAATCCAGCCGCCTCGTTAATCGCTTCGAAAAACTTTTCGTTGTCCATCTCTCTCTCCAGGCCGCTTACGCGGCGTCCTCTTTTTCTATAATCTCGACGGCCTTCTTGAGCGCATCAAGCAATCCTGATTTCACCCCCCAATCCTGACCGCCATCAATCCAGATTTGATCACGAGGATTTTCTAAAAGCGTTTTCACAGACCAAAACCCACCGGTTGAATGCCAGACTTCATTGATAGGCTGCTCAATACTGATAATCGGATCACGACCCCAAGAATGCTCTAGCAAGAGAACAGCCCGATACCGCTTGGGCAACTCTTCCCCCCGCAAAAAAGGAACCAGCTTTTCGGTTAAAACAATTTCTTTCCTTCTCATCTGCTTCTCTCCTTTGTTTTTGATTTGCAAGTACAGATTATACCGTGACCGGTCACGTTGCAAGTGTTTTATGAATTAATTTGCAAATAATTTCACCGCAACTGCGGTAGTCATCACCGCAAATGCGGTATCACGCAATTACCCCCCATAGGTAATTAGCGACAGAAAAAGCGACTCCAAAACGGGTGGGGGTTTCAACGTCGCACATTACGCGTTTACCCCCCATAGGTAATTGGCGACAAATAATGCTTGAAAGGTCGCCCAGAATTTGGTAGTTTCTCCCACAATGCCACAACTATATCTCAAGCGCCTGCGGGCGCTTTTTTTATGCCTTGGAAAAACTTCACAAGAGATGAGTTCGCCTGCAAATGCGGCTGCGGAACCAATCAAATAAAAGATGAGATTATTGACGTCCTTCAAAAGATACGTGACCAGGTTGGGCCTCTTTCTGTTTCTTCGGGGTTCCGTTGCGCTAATCACCCTGTGGAGCGGGGCAAGAAACAACCGGGCACTGGAACGCATTGTCGCGGTGTTGCTGCGGATGTGGCTGTCAGCCATCAAACGGCTAGAGAAGTTCTGGAAATTGCTTTGGAGATGGACATTGGCGGGGTGGGAGTTCACCAGCGAGGCGACGGACGCTTTATTCATGTGGACGTCGACCCAGCTCGCAAAAATCTCATCTGGACCTANTAATGCTCGGAACTCTCTTCAAAGTCGCTGGGCCGCTTGTCAGCGGTTTCTTCGAGAACAGGCAAAAAGTCTCAGCGGCAAAGGCTGAGTTAAAAGTACAGAGACTGACCAACGGGATACCGGGATACTCTGATGAGTTCCTGATCATCATTTGGTCGGCCCCATTTATCCTTAGTTTCATCCCAGGCCTGCAAGAGTATGCGGCGATGGGCTTCGATTACCTTGAAAAACTNCCNGANTGGTANGTNGGCGGNTTCATCACCGTCACNTTNGCCGTATTCGGCGTCGATAAGCTATTTGCTTATAAAAAGAGCTAAAAAAGAGGCGTAATCCCCTCCTTCACGTTCCTCGCGTCTCTTTCCCCCTTATACGGGGGTTTTATCACCACCACTGGACCGAATTTATGAGAAGAGTTTTAGTCAACCCGAGAAGGCGAGACTATGAGCCCCAGCGTTTCACGCAGGCAATTGAGTCAGACATCCCATACGTTGTGGACTTTAGTNTNTCTGCGTCTGATCGCGGCACAACACTTAGTTCGGTGGCAGCAACAAGCAAAGGACCACGCGGTTTAACAATCACCACCCCCTCAGTGAGCAGCGGGGTGGCAACCTTCTACGTTTCGTCCGAATTTAGCGGCCAAGGGCTTGCAAAAGTCAAGGCCACTTATGCGGACGGTAAAACGGAGACCCAATATCTGGAGATCATTGTTCAAGACCCAGAATACCGATCAACCCAATAAGGAGAGGGATGTGGAGGAACAACAAAAACTGACAGTCGAAGAACTGGTCGCGGCTTATGACTTTTGTCAGAGCCAGCGGAATCAAGCACAAACAGAGAATACGATCATCGCTGGCAGGCTTGCTGGCGCTATGAGCAAGGTCGATGCGCTGACTAAAGAACTAGAGGCGTTGAAGGCTGAAAAAGAAAAATCAGAGGCAGCAGACTCGGAAAAATCAGATGGGAACGACAGCAGCGAACAAAAATAGAGCGATTCGCCAAGAGGCGCTCAGAGAGCAGCTATCAAACCAGGGTCATGTTCAGCATATCGTTGAAATGCTTAACGAAATCCAAGATCTGCAACGCGACCTCGATTCTAACGACCTTGCAAGATACAAGGTGGCAATCGACACCAAACTGAAGCTGATCGGCAAGTACCTGCCAGACCTGAAGTCGGTAGAGCACACCGGCGACGAAGATGCCCCAATCGCAATCGCAGCCTACGAAATCACCTGGGAATAGCATATCGCTTCCCAAGGCCTTTAAGGAGCTGCTGCCGCCATCGAGATACAAGATCTACTGGGGCGGGCGCGGTTCAGGCAAGTCCTGGGCGTTTGCTACGGCTTTACTGCTTCTAGGCGCTGGTACAAAGCCTAAACGC
>FUFK010078040.1_pt1 | contig 16725 bp, 18 predicted proteins | sample 1021851 | NCBI WGS metagenome assembly FUFK01 (sample SAMEA51879418, study PRJEB19060) | metagenome | reverse complement strand
ATTGCAATTGGATCTGTATTTTGGAGTATAGATGCTGCATGGGGATGGCACTTTGATGGATGGATGTTAAAAATACTTGGATATCATGATGCATACGCATCGGGGGTAATTCACGCTGTAGCAGGAGGATTTGCTTTAGGTGTGCTTGCTGTTTTAGGTCCAAGAATTGGAAAATTTTCATCAAGTGGTGANCCTAGNAANATTGGACCAAGAAANCCTTGGTTAGTAACNGTNGGATTATTCTTAATTTATACNGGTTTTTGGGGTTTNTANGCNGCTTGTAATGTTCCAATTTATGACNTNGGNCCTGANTATGGNATGGANGGNGTAACNTTCTTTACNGCNACNAANATATATCTACACNCCAACGACATTAAGTGGNATNACNATGAACTTTTTNATGTCNTTATCNGGAGGATTGTTAGCTGGNTATGTAATATCNAAAGGTGATCCTTTNTGGACATATTCAAGTGGNCTAGCTGGNATAATATGTGCNTCAGCAGGTAATGACNTNTANCANCCNATTCAATCNTTNATTATNGGAATGNTNGGNGTNGTTATAGCTTANAAANTNCATTATTGGGTTGAGCGTAANTTNAAAATCGATGATGCAGTNGGAGCTGTNGCAGTNCATGGNTATGCAGGNTTNGCTGGTCTTGTAATNTGTGGNTTTGTCCTAAATGGATATCCTTCNTCAGGTTANNGTGTTGGTGNAATGTGGGATGGATCTACNTATGCNGCNATAAATCCNTTAGGAATGTTTNTTGGNGCAATANTNATGTTCTTTGTTCTNGGAATGATNCCNGGTTNNATNATNGCTAAAGTNNTNAATGGAATGGGNAAACTNAGAATNCCTAGAGAAGTTGAGTTAGCAGGATTGGACTATCAAATAATGGAGGAAGCAAAAGAAGATGAAAAAGCTGTTGCTTCTTCAAGTAGTTAAAGGAGGAAAACATGGCTACAGTAAATAATTGGATAGATCATTTAACTGCTGCAAGTAAAGCGGAAGGTGGCGCTGCTGGACCAATATTTCCAGGCGCTGGATCTGAAGGTATCTTAGTTATAATACTTGTTATAATTTGGATTGGTTGGACGGTTATAAGTTCTAGGCAAGAAAGTGAAAAACTTGAAAAACTTGCTAGAAGAAAACCAAGTTCAAATGCGTGGAAAAGTAATATAACTGACGGTTAAATAAAACTTTATAAGGGCGCAAAATTCAATTTGCGCCCTTTTATTTAAATGGACGAGCAAAATAAAAAAGAACAAATAAATAAAACTCCAAGCAAAATGGCAAGGTTAGCATGGCCAAAAGCAAAATATGGATTGGTCTTGGCTATATTAATTATTATAGGTGTAAATATAATTTACTATAAAGATTTCTTTTTATCTTTTTTATAAAATATATGATAAAGATTATTAGTGGCAAAAAACTTATATAAAATTGCAAAATCAAAAAAAATAAAATATTTCCTAATAAGTTTCGTAGATTTATTTGGTGTCTTAAGATCTAAATTAGTACCAACCCATGCAATAAAAGAAATGCAAATAAACGGTGCCGGATTTGCAGGATTCGCTGCTTGGCTTGATATGTCCCCTGCCGACTCAGATATGTTTGCAATACCAGATCCAAATAGTTTAATTCAAATTCCTTGGAATAAAGAAGTAGGTTGGCTTGCTTCAGACTTATGGATGAATGGTAAACCTGTTGAGGCATCGCCAAGAGTGATGTTAAAAAAGCAAATAAAATTACTATCAAATGAAGGTTATACCATGAAATCGGGTGTTGAGTGCGAGTACTTTCTTACATCACCTGACGGTAGTTCTATAGCTGACCCTAGAGATACTCAATCTAAACCTTGTTATGATCAATCTGCTTTAATGAGACAATATGATTTTATAAAAGAAATATGCGATTGCATGATTACAATGGGATGGAACCCATATCAAAACGATCATGANGATGCTAATGGCCAGTTTGAAATGAATTGGGACTACACTGACTGCTTAACTACAGCAGATAGACATACATTTTTTAAATTTATGGTTAAATCCATAGCAGAAAAGCATGGGTTAAGAGCAACATTTATGCCAAAACCATTTGAGCAACTGACGGGAAATGGATGTCATGCACATATTTCGCTATGGGATAAGAAAAAAAATAAATTTTTAGATAAAAATGACAAACTTGGACTTAGTAAATTAGCATACAATTTTTTAGGTGGAGTGATTAAAAATGCAGGTTCATTATCAGCATTCTTTAATCCAACTTTAAATAGTTATAGAAGAATAAATGCACCACCGACTAAATCTGGTGCAACATGGTCACCAAGTAGTATTTCTTACACGGGGAATAATCGAACACATATGATTAGAGTTCCAGATCCGGGAAGATTTGAACTTAGATTAATGGATGGGTCAGCAAATCCATATTTACTACAAGCAGGAGTTTTAGCAGCAGGCATAAATGGGATTAGAAAAAAAGTTAATCCTGGAAAACCATTATTCTGTAATATGTATACTGATCATAAAAAATATCCTAATCTACAAAAATTACCAAATACATTAGAAGATTCCCTAGAATTGTTAAATTTTAATACAGTAATGAAAAATGCTTTTGGAAAAAATGTTTTAAACAGTTATATCAAATTAAAAAAATCTGAAATTGAAAATTTCAAGTCAAAAGAAAAATTTGATAAATTAAAACCTATTACAAAGTGGGAAAGATCTAATACTTTGGATTGCTAGAATATGTCTATTGATTATAGTCATATTAATAAATTTTCATCATTTATTAAAAATAAAAATTATTCATTCAGTAGAGAAGAAATATTAAGTGTATTAAATAAAGAAAGTATTGATAAAGCATTTAATTCTTTGTCTGGTTGGGAGAATTATGAACCTACTCCCCTACTTAATTTAAATAAACTTTCAAAAGATCTTGGCCTTAAAAATATTTTTTACAAGGATGAGTCAAAAAGATTTGGACTTAAATCTTTTAAAGCTCTTGGTGGTGCTTATGCAGTAGCAGAAGTTTCAGCTGGAAGAAAAGATGTAGTTGTTGCTACAGCAACAGCAGGAAATCATGGAAAATCAGTTGCCTGGGGAGCAAAAAGACTAGGTATTGCATGTAAAATTTTCATAAGTGAATTTGTTAGTGAAACAAGAGCTGACGAGATGCGAAAACTTGGAGCAGGGGTGACAAGAGTAAAGGGAAATTACGAAAATTCTTTAGATGAATGCATAAAGCAATCTAAGGAAAATGGCTGGGAAATTGTACAAGATGTTGCCTGGGAAGATTATCAAAAAGTGCCAAAACTAACCATGGCTGGATATTCAGTCATGATAGAAGAAATCTCCAAACAAACTGATCATTATATTACACATATATTTTTACAAGCAGGTGTAGGGGGAATGGCCTCTGGTGTAATAGCGGGAGTTGCCCACTATTTTAAAAGAATTCCAAAAATTATTATTGTTGAACCGAAAAATGCAGACTGTGTCTTAAAAAGTATTGAAGCAGGCAAACTTACTAGAGTTGAGATAGAAAAAGAGAGCATTATGGGGGGAATGTCATGTGGAGATGTATCATTAGTCCCATGGCAAATTCTTAAAAACTCAGTAAATAATTGCCTGAGTATTCCAGATGATGACATACCATTATCAGTTGCGATGTTAGCTAAGGGATACTTTGGTGACGATAACATTGTTGCAGGAGAATGCTCAGCACCTGCTCTAATAAGTATAAATGTTAGTTGTAATAACGAACAAATTAAAAAGGATCTTGAATTAGATATGAATTCGAACGTTTTATTAATTGGATGTGAAGGTGATACAGATTTAAAACTTTATAACGAACTTCTGTCTAAAGGGTCAGAACAGTTATCAAATGGCTAATACAGCACTCGTTTGGATAAGAGATGATTTTCGAATACAAAATAATGATGCGCTAACTTATGCTACAAATCAACATGATGTTGTTTCCGCAGTATTTATTTTTAATAGTAATATTTTCGATCGTAGAAGAGAGGCTCAAAAATGGTGGGTAAGCAAATCCCTAGAAAATTTTAAATCTGATTTAAAAAAATTAAATATTGGACTGGAAATAATTAAAGATGATGAAATAAATTTTTTTTCTAAAATAAAATCTAATAGTAAAATATCTGTTTATTGGAATAAAGTTTATGAACCTAATGAATTAGAAAAAGATAAAAAAATTGGCGCTGATTTTTCAAAAAAGAATATTGATTTTAAATTTTTTAAAGGAAATGTACTTAATGAATATAATAAAATTACGAAAAATGATGGCACACCTTTTAAAGTCTACAGTCCTTTTTGGAGAAATGCAGAGCAATTTTATTTAGAAAGACTGCCTGATAAAATAAGCAAAGTTAAGAAGTGTAAAAAGATAAATACATTGTTCAAAAATCAAATAAAATCTGAAGATATTTTACCTAAATCTGATTGGTATAAGAAATTTGAAAAATATTGGGAGCCTTCAGAGCAAAAAGCCCATGAAAATTTAGATAATTTTGTCAACAAAAGCATTCTTAGTTATGGTGTTGATCGTGACTTTCCATCAATTAAAGGAACGTCATTACTTTCTCCATATATTAGAAATGGACAAATAAATGTTGGAGATATTTGGCAAAAATGCAAAAAACTAAAATCAAATAATGTGAGTATAAAAAAATATACCAATGAAATTGGTTGGAGAGAGTTTTCACATAGTCTTATAAATTACTTTCCACAAATGCTTAAAGGAAACTTAAGAAAAGAATTTGATAATTTTCCATGGGTAAATAATTCTAAATTTTTAAATGCATGGAAAAAAGGAATGACAGGTTATCCAATTGTTGATGCTGGAATGAGAGAATTGTACGAAACAGGTTGGATGCATAATAGGATTAGAATGGTTGTTGGATCTTTTCTAGTGAAGCATTTAAGAATTAACTGGAAAGAAGGAGAAAAATATTTCAGAAATTGTTTGCTTGATTTCAATGAAGCAAACAATGTTGCACAATGGCAATGGGTAGCTGGATGTGGTGCAGATGCAGCACCATATTTTAGAATTTTCAACCCTATTTTACAGGGTGAAAAATTCGATAAACAGGGAGAATATGTAAAAAAATGGGTTCCTGAATTATCAAAAGTTCCTCCAAAATTTATTCACAAACCATGGGAAATGGAAAAAAAATATCAAGAAGCTATCAACACTATCATAGGTACTAATTATCCGATGCCAATTGTTATTCATGAAAAAGCAAGGGCTGATGCTTTAAGCGCTTTTCAATCAATTAAGAAAAAAAATTAGTCTCCAATAAAATGATGAACCACGGTTCTTGTTGTTGCCTCTAATCTATGCTCGAATAAATAAATACCTTGCCAAGTTCCTAATAGTAATTCTTTATCTTTTATACTTAGGGAGATTTGATTATTGGTTAGTACAGATTTGATATGGGCTGGCATATCATCTTTTCCCTCAGTTGTATGGACATACAACTTGTTGTCCATTGGTACCAATTTATCAAAATAATTAATTAAATCTTTTTGTACATCTGGGTCAGCATTTTCTTGTACAATTAGTGATGCACTAGTGTGTTGAATGCTAAGATTAATAATTCCATTTTTAAAGTTTTTATTATTAATCCACTCTATTGTTTCATCAGTAAACTCATAAAGTTTTTGACCATTTGTTTTAATTTTTAGATTATAAAATTCTTGTTTCATAAATTAATTGAAATTTTGTGATGTTAATTCATATAAACGACTTACTGTTCTTCTGAAGGGTTCTATCATGCTATCAGCTGTCTGGAGTGAATTTAATTCAACTTCTGATTTGATCATCAATGGTATTTTTTTTTCATAAATAATATCGATAAAAGTAATAAATCTTTGTTGCTGATTAGAATTACTCTCATTAAAATTAGGTAGATTTTCAATAAAAATAAAATCACTTTCTTTCGCAATTTCAATATAATCCTCAGATCCAAGATTTCTATTGCAAATTTCATCAAAAGATACCTTCAGAACTCCTTCATGAAAGTTATCAAATACTAATTTGCGACCCTTCACATCTAATGTTTTAGTGGTTTGTTTTTTATTCTTTGTAGCTTTTCTAAAAGATTTATTAAACTTAAAATTAGATGAATTATCTATTGGCGACAAAAATCGACTTAAATTTGTATTTTTTGTAGCTCTATAATCTTCCTCAATATTAAGTTCTAATTCAGAGCTGTTATTTTTTAAAATATTTAAAAAAGGGATGAATTGATCTCTTTGTAATCCATTTTTATATAAATCTTTAATATTTGTATTTGAGGAAAAAATAACTTTTATATTTTCATTAAATATTCTTTCGAATAATTTACCTAAGATCATAGCATCAACAATATTTGTTACTTGAAATTCATCAAAATATAATATTTTTGTTTTGTCACTTAAATTTTTAACAAATTTTTCTAACCCATTGTCATTTCCTTTTTTTTTATTTTCAAATATAAAATCATGAAATTCAACCATAAACTCATTAAAGTGTAATCTTAATTTTTTTTCTTTTAAACTTTCAAAAAAAAAATTTAAAATCATAGTTTTACCCACACCTACATCGCCAACTAAATAAAAGCCCAATTTATTTTTTTTATCTTTGAAAAATTTTTTAAAAAAGGACTGTTTAAAATTAAGATTGTAATATTCGGTCAATCTTTGGACTATTTTTATCTGGTTTTCATTTATTTCTAATTCTTTATCTTCGCAGTGTTTTAGATAAGATTTTTCAAAATTCATTTTTTTGTTTTAAAATCTATACCGTATTCCGATCTTGGTCCTTTTCTCAATCCATATGGGCCTGCTAAAAAAATAGTCATTGGTTTAGTTCCTGGCTCAAGGTCTACTCTATGAAAATTATTGGCTGACCTGAACCCTATATACCCTGGTGCTCTCCAAACCTTTCCTGTTTTTAATGTTTCCCAGTATCCTCCTCTCAAAATGATTGTGATGTAAGGAAACAAATGATTATGCACACCATCACCATGGTCATCGTCTAACATTTCATGGATCAGTATGTTAAATGGAAACCACTTTGGTCTATGACGGAATAATAGATAATATCTATTCATCCATGGTTTTGCTTTTTCATACTCAGGGTGTGATGGCCCTCTATCAAATACTATTTTTTTTCTACCTAGTTTTTCTAAAATCTTTAAAAACATTAGTTTGTTTTGGCTATAGCATTATCTTTTATAAAATACATACTATTATTAAGTACATAGGGTCTAGAAATTTTTGATCCATGTATTTTTGTGATCTTCTCTTGTACACCAGTTGTAGAATTAACTGTTAGTAATCGTCCATTATCTAAAGATACAAATATTTTATATTTGCCGTGAATAAATCCTGTTGGTTTTAAATCTTTCCTATTTTTAAAGTTATTTAAAATATCTGTAATTCTAAGAATATTACCAGATCGATCATCTATTACAAAAAGGTAACCTTCATTAGATACAGTAAAGATTAAACTTTCAATTATAGTAGGTCTTAAACTTGAATTTATCGATTGTGTCCATTTAATTATTCCTGATCTTGCATCTATTGCAAAAAATTCATTTTTATTATTTGAAAAATAAATTGTATTATTTTCAAAAACCAAGTCTGAATTTTCTAAGCTAAATGCATCTTGATATATTAAACTACTTTGTGTAGGTGTCTGCCAAACTAAACTTCCATTATTTACATCAAGGGCTGTAACATCTCCTAGATTGTTAATAAAAAAAACTATTTCATCTCTTAAAATTATTGAATTTTTTTTTTGTGATTTGATAAATGAATTATCGGTTTTAAAGTTCCACAATTCAGTTCCATCATTACTAGATACGGCTCTGATAACATTATCAAAATCTATTGTTAAAAATTTATCTTTATAAACTTTGATATTAGAATTAAACGATGATGAGCTATATTTTGACCAATTAACTTTTCCATTATTTAAATCAATCGAATACATTTTTGACAAATTGTCATTTACAATTAAATTTCCTCCAGCTTGAGCAAAATATAAAATGGGATTAAGTTTCTTTTCTTTTCTATTATAATTATTAATTTCCCATATTTTTTTAAGGTCTTTGCTTAGCTTGATAATTGTACCTTTCCCATTAAAGAAAATTATTTTTTCATCCTCAGTAAAGAATAATTCAGGCTGATTTGAGTTAAATTTTTTAATTTTGTTTATTTTAAATGTTAAAAATTTATCAAAATTTGAGTCAAAATTAATATTTCCATTATTATTGCTGTTATTTCTTAGAAAAGGTTTTGTTTTAAAAGTATTTAACTTCTTAATTTTTAATTGTTGATTGAATTCTTTTTCAATTGGTTCATTTTTTTTGAAAATATCTATCAATTTTTCGTTATCTGATGTGTTATTCTTTGAAGCACCACAATTTGATAAAAATATTAATATTATTATATATTTAATAGCNTTAATCACTGAAATTTGATCGCAACCTTCTTTGAACTTCTAATTTTACTTTTGGACTTACATTTTCTATTTCCATTATCTGATTGAAAAATTCTTTGGATTTCTGTTTTTGGTTTTTTGATAAATAGAACTCAGCCATAAGATATAGTGCTTGAGGTTTCCAGATGCTTTCTGATTTTATTACTGGATTAAGAATATTTAACAATTCATTTTCTTGGACAAAGTCTGAATTAAATAGACCCTTCTTGTAGATAGTTAGATTTTTAATTTCTTTATCAAGCGATACATCATTTATAAGAAGGTCAAAATAAGAATTAATTTCCTCATTTGAAGTTATTAAATCATTATCAAGCAAAAAAAAGAAGGCTAATGGAGAATAGGTTTTATCTTTAGTATTTATGATTTCTATCAAAGTGTTATTTATATTTTCTTGTTTACCTGTCTCAAAATTTGTAACAATAGAATTGAATTTATTGGCTAATTTTTCTTTGTTTCTAGACTTGAACTCTTGATAACCAAAAAAACTAATCAATATTAAAATAATTAATATTAACAAAGTTATTAATTGTTTTCTTTTTGATATTAAAAAATTTTTTAATTTTTCAATTCTTGTATTTGTATTGATAATTTCTATTTCTTCATCCATTGATCATATTCCTTAGAACATATTGTAAAATACCACCATTCTTATAGTATTCTAATTCATTTTTAGTGTCTATTCTGCATAACATTTTGATTTTTTTAATATCACCTGTTGCATATTTGATCTCAACCTCTAAATGATCACCTGGATTTATNCCTTTCTCAAGACCTAATACTGATATTAATTCTGACCCTTTTAAGTTTAAATTCTGTCTATTCATGTTTTCTACAAACTGCAAAGGTAAAACACCCATTCCTATAAGATTTGATCTATGTATTCTTTCAAAACTTTCTGCAATTACAGCTTTTATGCCTAATAATTTTGTTCCTTTTGCTGCCCAATCTCTTGAAGAACCAGTACCATATTCTTTTCCCCCAAATACAACTAAATCTGTTCCTCTTTTTTTATATTCAACAACAGCATCATAAATAGGCATTACTTTTTCCTCAGGATATAATTTAGTGAAACCTCCCTCTGTACCTGGAGCCATTTCATTTTTAATTCTAATATTAGCAAATGTTCCTCTCATCATTACTTCATGATTCCCTCTTCTTGCACCATAAGAATTATAATCCTTGGGCAAAATTTGATGCTTCATAAAATAATTTCCTGTTGGACTTTCTTTTTGAATACTTCCAGCTGGAGATATATGGTCTGTTGTTACCATATCCCCTAAAATTAATAACGGTCTTGCATCTTTTATTTCCTTAAAACCCTCTGGTTCATCTGGTAAATTTTCAAAGAATGGTGGTTTTTTTACATAGGTAGAATTTTCTTCCCAATTATAAATACTTCCTTTGTCCACTTTAATTTTTTGCCATTGTTCTGGCCCTTCTGAAACATTTGAATATCTATTAACAAACATTTCTGGGTTTAAAGATTGTTTAAGAGTATCTTCAATCTCTTTATTTGAGGGCCAAATATCTTTTAAGTAAACATCTTGTCCTTTACTATCTTTGCCTAACGGATCTTTATACAAATCCATTCTCATAGATCCTGCAATTGCGTAAGCTACTACAAGCGGAGGTGATGCTAAATAGTTAGCTTTTACTAATGGAGAAATTCTTCCTTCAAAGTTTCTATTTCCAGACAAAACTGAAACTGCGTATAAATTATTTTCTTTGACAGCATCAGTAATATTATCTGGCAGAGGTCCAGAGTTACCAATACAAGTAGTGCAACCATAACCAACTAAATTAAAACCTAACTCATCTAAATATTTACTTAAACCCGCTTTATCTAAGTAGTCAGTAACAACTTGTGATCCAGGTGCTAATGAAGTTTTAACCCAAGGTTTAACATTTAGGCCTTTTTCAATTGCATTTTTGGCTAACAGTCCTGCACCAATTAATACATTTGGATTGGAGGTATTCGTACATGATGTAATAGCGGCTATTAATATATCTCCATCTTTTATCTCAAAATCTGTGTCTTTAACTTTTGCTACTGTTGGATCAGTTTTTTTACATACTTCTTCAAAAACTTTAATAAAATTTTTTGATGCCTCTGTTAAAAGAACTTTATCTTGAGGTCTTTTTGGTCCAGATATTGTAGGAACTACTGTGGACATATCTAAAGATAAAGTATCAGTGAAAACAACGTCTTCACTTACCCACAGATTTTGTTCTTTTGCATATTTTTCTACGATTTGAATGTTCTCTTTTGATCTTCCTGAAAATTCTAAGTATTTTAATGTTTCTTCATCAATTGGAAAAAATCCACAGGTAGCTCCATACTCGGGTGCCATATTTGCAATGGTTGCTCTATCAGCAAGTGTTAGATTTTTTAGACCTTCTCCATAAAATTCTACAAATTTACCAACTACACCTTTATCTCTTAACATTTTAACTACTGTTAAAACCAAGTCTGTAGCAGTTGTGCCTTCTGGAAGTTTATTTTTCATTTCAAACCCAATCACTTCGGGTATTAACATTGATATTGGTTGCCCCAGCATGCCTGCTTCTGCTTCAATTCCTCCAACACCCCAACCAAGTACTGACAAACCGTTAACCATTGTTGTATGGCTATCAGTTCCAACAAGCGTATCTGGAAATAAATACTCTTTATCCTCAAATTTTTCGTTCCATACTACTTTTGATAAGTATTCTAAATTTACTTGGTGACAGATTCCGGTGCCTGGTGGAACAATTCTAAAATTATTAAAGGCTTGTTGGCCCCATTTTAAAAAGGAATATCTCTCAAAGTTTCTATCAAACTCAATATCAACATTCTCTTTTAATGAATTCTTTGTTGCAAACTTATCAACTTGAACAGAATGATCGATCACAAGATCCACAGAAGAAAGAGGATTGATGGTATTAGGATCTTTATTCTTTTCCTTAACTGTATCCCNCATAGCAGCAAGGTCAGCAACAGCAGGTATTCCTGTATAATCTTGCAGAAGTACTCTTGCAGGTCTATATGCAATTTCTGTTTTAGATTTTTTTGAATTTAACCACTCTTTTATCGCTAGAATCTGATCTTTATTAACAGTCACGTTGTCTTCATATCTTAGAAGATTTTCAAGTAAGACTTTAATTGATTTTGGTAATNTATTTATGCCCTCTAAGCCATTTTTCTCTGCTTCTTTTAGTGAAAAATAAGAATAATTTTTTCCATTTGCTGTTAGTTCTTTAAGACATTTAAATGAATTTTGTTTTCCTGGTTTCATAATTTTTTAGTAATAAAAAGTTGCTATACAACTTAATAAGAGTGCCGACATAACATAATTAAACCATTTAATAAATTTCTCATTTGTCGCGAATTTCCTCATAAATTTTCCAATTATAGTCCAAAAAATAATACTAATAACTGCAAACAAAAAGGCAATGCTTAATAGCCAAACAGAATATGAAATAAAGTTACCACCGGACTCTACATAGGTGGAAACTGCAATTATAGCAACAATTACACCTTTAGGATTTAAAAATTGATATAGAAATGTTTCAACAAAATTTACAGGTTTTAAATTATCACTTTCACTTGATGATTTTGAAAATGATATTTTGTAAGACAAATATATTAAAAAAATTGTTCCTGTAAAAATTAAACCTTTTTGGAGTATTGGATAAAGCTTAAATATATTTATTAAACCAAAGTTAATTACTGCTAGCATAAATGTAAAACCAAAAATTACTCCCAACATCAAAGGGATGGTTTTTTTAAAACCATGATTAAATCCAGAATGAGAGGCAACAATATTATTTGGTCCTGGAGAACAGCTCGTAACAAACATGAACAAACATAGAGACAGTAATTCAGGGTGCATGCTTATGCTACAGGCAAACCATTTTCTACTTTTTGGGTTGGGTGAACAAGAACAACCTTGCCTTCCTCATCTATAGAACCAAGTATTAAAACCTGAGAAACAATACCTGCTATATTTTTTTCAGGAAAGTTACATACTCCAATAACTTGTTTTCCAACTAAATTTTCCTCATTATAATAATGAGTTATCTGTGCTGATGATTGCTTAATTCCTATATCTTTCCCAAAGTCAACTTCAACAACAAGAGATGGTTTCCTCGCTTTTTCATTTTTTTTTACCGATATTACTGTTCCTACTCTGATGTCCACTTTGTCATAAATGTCGTAGGTTATTTGTTCTTTCATAGATTTAATATATAATTAAAAATAAATGAGTACAGGAAATAATTTAGAAGAGATATATAGTAATTCAATTAAAATACTAAAAGATTTAATTGCATTTAAAACTGTTTCTGGTGAAAACAATACTCAACTAATAGACTATTGTGATAACATTTTAAATTCATTAGGTGCGGTGTCCTTTAGAACATATGATGAAGAAGAAAAAAGAGTAAATCTATTTTCAACTATTAAAGCTAAAAAAGCGAGTAACAAAAAACCAATTATTTTATCTGGTCATACTGATGTAGTTCCAGTTTCTAAAGGATGGGCAACAGATCCTTTTGATGCAACCATTAAAGAAGATAAACTATTTGGTAGAGGATCATGTGATATGAAAGGATTTATAGCATGTGTATTGGCATATGCTCCTATTTTCTCCTCATCAAATTTGGATCGAGATATTCACTTCTCATTTACTTTCGATGAGGAAACTGCCTGTAAAGGTGCACCTATTTTAATTAAAGAATTAAAAAAAAGGGAAATACATAATTGTATTTGTATTGTTGGTGAACCAACTAACATGAAAATAATAGATGCACATAAAGGATGCTACGAATATACCACTTATTTTGAAGGTCTTGCAGGTCATAGTTCTCAACCAGATAAAGGTGTGAGTGCAGTTGAATTTGCAGCAAGATATGTAAATAAACTATTAGAATTAAAAGAAAAACTTAAAGAAAGACAGCTTAAAGACTCAATCTTTGATCCTCCCTACTCAACTTTGCAGGTTGGTGGAATTTTTGGGGGCATAGCACATAATGTAATTGCAGATAAATGTCATGTGAATTGGGAAACAAGACCAGTAGTTAAAGAGGATGGAATTTTTTTAAATAATGAAATAGATAAATTTACTAAAGAAATTCTTTTACCGGCAATGAAAAAAATTTATCCAGAATCATCAATTAAAAAACACATTATTGGTGAAATAACTGGTTTTGATAGAATTTCTAATTCAGAGGCATGTGAATTTGTTTCGAGTATAACAGGTGATAATTCTAGAGAAGTAGTTTCATTTGGAACCGAAGCAGGACTATTTCAAGAAATTGGAATCAGTACAGTTGTTTGTGGGCCCGGATCTATAAAGCAAGCACATAAGATAGATGAATTTATAAAACTATCTGAAATTAAAAAATGTATCAGTTTTTTAGATGGTGTAAAAAATAAATCTTTGAACTAATTCCAACCACCGATAGATTTTACTTCTAAAAATTCTAACAAACCTTCTTTTCCACCTTCTCTTCCTATTCCTGAGTGTTTAAATCCTCCAAATGGAGCGTCCACGGCGAGTGAAGCAGTATTAGCAACTATCATTCCTGATCTAAGTTTTCTTGCAACTCTTTTAACTTTTTCTTGATCCTCAGTTTGAATATAATTTGTCAAACCATAAGGGGTATCATTTGCTATTTCTATTGCTTCTTGCTCTGTTTCAAATGGAATTACAGATAATACAGGGCCAAAAATCTCAGTTCTAGCAATTTCCATATTATTATTTACATCAGCAAAAACAGTTGGTTTTACATAATAACCATCTTCTAAACCATCAGGTTTTCCAGGTCCTCCTGCTATTAAATTGGCACCTTCATCTATACCCTTTTTAATTAAACCTTGAATTTTATTATATTGTGTTTCTGATATTACTGGACCAATGTGATCTCCTTCTTTTTGGGGAATATCAACTTTATATTCATTAGCAAATTTTTTTAATCTATTAACTGCATCGTCATAAATTGATCTTTCTACCAGCATTCTTGTAGGTGCATTACATGATTGACCTGAATTTCTAAAACATCTTGCAGCTCCTCTTTCAATTGCCTCAGAATCTGCATCTTTAAAAATAATATTTGCTCCTTTTCCACCTAATTCAAGACTTACCCTCTTAAAGTCTTTTGCAGCATTTTGTGAAATTAGGGCTCCTGCTCTTGTTGAGCCTGTGAAAGATATCATATTCACATCTTTGTGACTGGTCAGTGCATTACCGGTAGTTTCTCCATCTCCATTAACTAAATTAAACACACCTTTTGGAAAACCTGCCTCATCAATAAGTTCTGCAAGTATTATTGATGATAAAGGTGCTAACTCAGAAGGTTTTAAAACCATAGTACACCCTGCTGCTAAAGCTGGGATTACTTTTAAACAAACTTGATTCATTGGCCAATTCCAAGGTGTTATTAATACGCAAACTCCTTTGGGTTCATAAATAATTCTCTGATCTTGTGCATGATCTCCTAAAGGTTTTTCAAAATCAAAAGCTTTAAGATACTTTATAAATGATTTTGTATGACTGGCTCCTGTACCAGTTTGTAGTTTCGATGCAAAATCTTTTGGAGCACCCATCTCCATCATTATTGCTTCTGTAGTGTCATTCCATCTTTTTTTATATAGCTCATAAAACTTTTCTAATAATTTAATCCTCTCCTCTTTTTTTGTGAAACCCCAAGTTTGAAAAGCAGTTTTTGCAGCTAACACTGCATCATCAACATCTTCTTTTCCGCCCAGTGAAATAACCGCACAACTTTTCTCAGTAGCAGGATTTATTACTTGAATGTCTTTAGGATTTTTAGGTTCTACCCATTTACCGTTTATGTAAAAATTTCTTTTTTCTAACATATATTAAGCTATCTGTTCTCTAGGATTTTGCAAACAAATTTGTCAATTCATAAACAATTGTTGCAGCTGCTAAAGAAGTTACTTCTGCATGATCATACGCTGGTGCTACCTCAACTACATCTGCTGAAACTAAGTTTAAGCCTGACAATCCTCTTATAACATTTACCATTTCTCTAGTAGTCATTCCAGCTATCTCGGGTGTACCTGTTCCAGGGGCAAAAGCTGGATCTAAGACATCAATATCTATGGATAAATATAAAGCATTGTCTCCTACTCTTTTTCTAATTCTCTCAACTATTTTGTCTATACCTTCTGTTTGAAATTCGTCACAATGAATTATTTTAAAACCAAAACTTTCGTCATTTTTAATATCTTCCCGGCTATAGAGTGGACCTCTAATTCCAACGTGCATTGATGCATCATCTAAAAATAAATTTTCTTCTCTAGCTCTCCTAAATGGTGTTCCATGAGTGTAAGGTGCTCCAAAATAGGTATCCCAGGTATCTAAATGTGCATCGAAATGGACTAATGATACAGGACCTTTATTTTTTTTATTAATTGCTCTAAGCAATGGAACCGCAATTGTATGATCACCACCTAGACTAATTATTCCTCCTACTTTATTTAAAAGATCTGTAGCACCAATTTCTATTTGTTTTATTGCTTCATCAATATTAAATGGATTACACGCAATATCTCCTGCATCAGCAACTTGTTGTACTTTAAACGGTTCAACATCGTAACTTGGATGATAATTCGTTCTTAAATGTCTTGAAGCTTGTCTTATACTTTGGGGTCCAAATCTTGCTCCAGGCCTGTAACTGGTTCCAGAATCAAAAGGAACTCCTACAATTGCAACATCACAACTTTCAACATCTCTTAATTCTGGTAATCTAGCGAATGTTGATGGTCCAGCATATCTTGGTACTTTTGTTCCACTTACTGGTTGGATTGGTTTTTTATTTTTATCTTTCAATTTTTAGAGCTATTTTTATGAATAAATTCAGCTGCTTTTTTAAAATCATTGATATTTTTTTGATGCATAGAAAGCTCTTTATTCGAATTTGAGGAAAATAGAATTATTATTAAAGCAATTATAATAGCTGCAGCATAATAAAATGGCATTTTTTTCTTCCAAGATATTAAAATCTTTTCAGCGTTATCTACTTGTTTTTTTGTTGGTCTATTTGCCATAATGCTAGTTTACCAAAGGTTTACCAGTTTTCAATGTATGTTTAATTCTATCTTGAGTTTTTTCTGTCTCTATTAGTTTCATAAAAGCATCTAATTCTAATTTGTATAGATCATCCTCTGATAAAGTATATTCCAAAGTAGTATCTCCGCCACTCAAAACTTT
>FUFK010854593.1_pt1 | contig 16726 bp, 16 predicted proteins | sample 1021851 | NCBI WGS metagenome assembly FUFK01 (sample SAMEA51879418, study PRJEB19060) | metagenome | reverse complement strand
TACAAACACAGCGGTTCCACGATTTTTTTGGTCCTTAGCTTCTACCTGTTTGCTTGATGCTGAGAGCTCGCCCAGGACTGGCGAATGGCATATAACGGTCTCGTATAGCGACAAGTGGCGCGGAATTATGGAAGCGGATTTGTCGGCTTAACGATTTTGTTTATTATGGAAACTAATTTAATTCTTTTCTGAAAAACCCGCCATTTGCGTTATACGTTGTTGGCATTTCGTTTTTTATATTCTTAAAATTTTCTCGTGAGCATTAATTAAATCAGTTTGATAATTATTTAAAATTTCAATTTTCTTTCTAAATAAGTCCTTGTTTTCGATCTCTTGATGTTCTATAAACGATTCTATCATTCTTAAGTTCAATCCAATTGGTCCATCTATGATTTGTGGTCTAGGAGAATTCCATTCTAAATTGAGTTTAAAACCTTCTTCAAATCTTTCTAAATTATTCATCAAAATGTCTTGCCAATTCCCGTGTACTGAATGACTGCCTAATCCATAATAAATATTATAAAACATTGGACCGGCAACTGATTCTGCACGTTTTGATAAACTTTTCCATTTTGAACTTCTATTTACTTCTTCCAGGTCGAAGTCTGAATCGTCAAAACTTCTATTTATTGAGTTTTGCATTCTATGCTCAATATGTTGTTTTTCACCATTCTTATTTTCAATGTTCGAGGAAATAGTATTCCAAAGTTCTTTTTCCGTTATTAGAGAGTTTTTAATATAATTTCTTAGAACTTTTTCTTCTCCTTCACTGAGCATATATTCAATATTTACAGTTGTCTCAGCAATGCATCTCTGAAGGATATAGCAAATTTCAATTTTACCATTACAAATATTCTCCAAAAACGATGTGTTTAGCTTAATTAGTCTGGTTAGGTTACCTCCAATTATAGCTTCATTTTTATCAATCTTTTTAGGTAATCCTAATTCTCCCTCACAATATTTTTCTTGGACTACTAAATAGATTAGAGTTATTGATTGTTTAAGAAGTTCAACATATGCATCCATAAATTGATCTTCATTTTTGAAGTTATTAATTTCTTCTTTTGAAAATTTTGGGTTTATGTTTTGAAGTTCTCTCAATGTTAAAAAATGAATGCCAACGGTTACGGTTATCGCAAGTTGCGGGAGTAGGGACGCGGAGTTGTCGGATTAACTATATTCTTTCTTGGTTTCTAAAATTACACTTTTTCTACAATACCCGTTATTTGCGATGAACCGATGTTGGCAACAGTTATTTTTACTTTGTCCAATGTTCTTTATCCGAAACATTTGTTATTTCTTTTCCATCATATAGACTTATTCCTTCCCAAGTGCTAAACCAAATTTGCCCCTTATTATCTTCAAAAATATTTTGAATGGTATTTGTTGCTAATCCTTCTTTGGTTGTGAACTGTGTGAACTCTTCTCCGTCATAACGATATACTCCATAGTTTTCAGCAGAAAACCAAATATTACCATTATTGTCCTCACAAAAATTATAGGTTTCTGGACCATTAATAATTCCATCTTTGGTGAAATCGGAAAAAGTGCTGCCGTCATATTTACTTACGCCACCATTAAAAGTTCCAATCCATATGTTTCCCTTACTATCTTCAAAAACATCGGCAACATTATTGTCTGTGAGACCATTGCTTCTTGTTAGTTGTGTAAAATTATGATCCTTGTATTTATAAATTCCATTGCCATCTGTGACAAACCACATAGTTCCATTTTTATCTTCCAAAAATTTGAAAACTAATTTATCTGACAACATTGGTTTAGAGTCTTTTATCAAAGTTTTTGGTAAAGAAAAGTTTGTGAAGTTTTTACCGTCAAATTGAGAAATCCCTTCAGTTGTACCTACCCATATCAATCCTTCTTCATCAATTGTCAATCCCCATATTTCTTTGCTAGGTAACCCATCTTGCTTTGAAAATATTTCAAACTTCTTACCATCATATTTTATAAGTCCACTTGAAGTTCCAAACCAGATATTTGCCATTTTGTCTTCAATAATTCCTCTTACTGCTCCAGCATTACCATTAAAATCTTCACTGATATTTAATCCTTCAAGAGATTTATTATTATAACGTATGATTCCATCTCCATTTGTACCGAACCAAAAAGTTCCATTTTTGTCTTGATAAATTTTTCTGACAAATTCACTGACCATTCCATTCAAGTTAGAATGTTTTTGTTGAAAAACTGTATTTTGGTTATAGTTTAGCGGTGAATTATTTTGAGATGATTTCTCATCAATTGAATCACTATAATTTTCAATATTATCTTTTGATTTTTCTTTAGTTTCTTGTTCTTTGCAACTAACCACAAATATTGTTAGCACCATAAATAATGGTCTTATGATTGAAATCGTCTTGTATTTAATTTTGTACATAGTTCGGATTTTAGTCATAATTGTTGCCAACGGTTACGGTTATCGCAAGTTGCGGGAGTAGGGACGCGGACTTGTCGGATTAACGATTTTATTTCTTGGTTTCTAAAATTAAACTTTTTCGATTAAACCCGTTATTTGCGATGAACCGATGTTGCCAACTGTATTGTTTCTCTATAGCTTTGTACTTTTTCTATATTTCCTAACTGTTTTTATTAATAGAAAAATTATGTGAATTAAAATTGCTATTCCTAATGTTGAAAATATAATTATGAGTAGAATTTTTATTTCCGAATCAAGTTGTAGGTATTTTGATATAATTGTCGCAATATAATTACCTAATGACAGAAATAAACTTGCGATCAAATGTTTGTTTAAATTTCTTAGAGAATTGATGTAATTAACGGCGTTATTTTTTCTTTGGTTTAATAATACATCTTTTTCCCCGTTTTTAATTCTATCACTTATTTCTTTAAGTTGCTCTCTGCGACCAATGATAAATGAATAAAGAACTGTAAAAAGGGTTGCACTAAAACCAAAAATCACAAGCGAAAAATTACCAGCATCACTTAAAATATTATTTAATAATATGTCTATGTGGCTGTTACTCATTTTCGCTTAAATATTCCTGAAGTACAGGAGTTAGTTTATCAATAATAAACTCAATATTAAATAATTTTTCTGTTTCTGCTTCACCAATTACTACCCCTGAATTAAAGATTTCCTCAACCGTTTCTTGAATTGCTTCTTTCGCTTCGACATATTCACTAGTGAGTTTGATTTCTTTTTTGTTTAAGATGAATTTTAAAATTCTTTTCTGATAATCTTTTTCATATTCCTTGTCATTAATTAATTTTTCTACTTCATTAAAAGGAACATTTTGAAACTTTTCATTCTTAATTTGTTTTAGTGAAGCTGAAACTAAATATTGTTTTAAATCAGTATCTATTTCGTTTTCATCATATGTTTGAGATTTAAATTCCATTTTAAGTTCTGAAATAATTTTTCTGTCTTTTAGTTTTTTCAGAACTCTCTCCAATTTAATATTTACAACTTTTATATTGAAAACCTTATCTAAAACTAATTTACATATAGAAGCGAGCTCATTATTGTCTTTAGTTGGATCTTCATAGAGTAAAATCTTCCATTGATATTGATATTCATTCGAATTTATACCAAATATGGTTGGATATAAGAGCATAAAATTTGTTTCACTCCCAACTTTATCTTTTTTTGTTAGGTTTATTCTTTCCTTTGTTTCTACATAGCCGTCTAGAAGGTTTGTATTGTAAGCTGTTATTTTAAAAAGCCTTGCTGGAATATTCCCAATCTCACAATTATGTTGTTCAATATTTTGAACCTCAATTTCTTTTATTTTATTTCTTCTTTTCCTGGAAAGTTTTGGTTTTGATCGGGTATATTCCTCTAGTTTTCTATCTAGATAGTTTATCATATCCTCGTAAGAATGTCCTTCAAAAAATCCTTTTGTATTTTCGAATAATTCAGAGGAATAAACTGGAACTTTTATTTTATAAGTTTTTTCTTTTTTACCCATATTTTGATCAATATTGTTGGCAACGGTCCCGGTTATCGCCAGTTGGCGGAGTAGGGAACGCGGATTTGTCGGCTTAGTATTGGTTTGCTGGTCAAGTTAATTATTTTCTTACTCACGGTGCCGCTTATTGGCGATTAACCGTTGTTAGCGGCAGTTTTTGAGCGTGAATTTTGGATAATGATGTTTTTTGTATTCTGCCTGCACGTGTTCAATAGCCTCTTCAAAATTTAAGCCTGTAATATCCTTGCCACTATTCATTAAATCTTTTTTGACATTTTCTATAAACTCATCTCTTATTTTTTTATTTGATTTAATTTGATCAAATGTATATTCCATCAATTCTTTGAATACTGCATCGGTATCTTTATAGAAAAATACCGAATCTGGATTTTTAGTTTGTAGTTCCTCGAAGGCCATAATAAGATTATGTGATTCTAAAATATTCTGATAAATCACTTCATAATCTTCTAAGATTTGTGCAGGTTTTATTTCTTTACTAGCAGATATATAACCGCAATACGGACTAGTTCTTCTTATATCAATTGCATTATATATTGAACGCCCAAAACACGTAGCCATACAAATGTATAACCTGTTACAAGTTTTTAAATTAATATAAGTAAGTATATCGCTTAGTTCTTTCCAGGCTATTATATTCCCATCAGAAAGTTGAAGTCCTACGTCTCTTCCTCCGTGCATTTCTAAATGTAGCAGAATTCCTAATTTAGACGTTTCGCAATTATATTTTATGTAATTGAGTGAATCAAAAAATTCTTTTTTAGAATCAGGAGTGAAAAGCTTAATTGTCAGTTTGTTTTCTTTTTCTGGATAATACTTGTAGTGCTTTTCTAATGTTTCATTGTAAAGCTCTGAACCTGTTTTTAATTCTCCATTGGCTAAGCTTTCGATTATAAAAATTGTTTCTATATGTCCAATCATATTATAAAAATTGCCGCTAACGGTCTCGGTTATCGCCAGTTGGCGGAGTAAGGGACGCGGATTTGTCGGCTTAGTATTGGTTCGTTGGTTAAGTTAATTATTTTCTTTATAACGCTGCCGCTTATTGGCGATGAACCGTTGTTGCCCACAGTATATTAGTCTGATAACTCTAATTCTAATGCTAAAAGTTTAAACTCGTGGTTTCTTGGATCTTTAGGGATTCTAGTCCAATGTCCTTGAAAGAAGCTCCACGAATTATTTAATGTCGAACTCGAAATCATTCCGAATGCTGGCTCATATGATATATCTGTTAATTCTCCCTTTTTGCCCGGTGATATATACGAATATTCAAATTTGTTATCTTCTATAATTAACCACTCTATTCCGACAAAAAGACCTTTTTCTGGAAATTTTATATTCAAATCCGAAAGATTTATTTTCGTGGATCTTTTACCACGTCGTGATACGCCGATAATATTTTTATGATATATGTAATCTCCTGGATTACCAATGCTGTCCTTTTTATACAATTTAATTAGAAATTTAGCTCTAGAAATATCACTACTGGTTAGGATAGAAATTTCGTTTAAAAACGGTGTTTTGGAATATGAATTATTATACTCAAAAAATCGCGCTGTTATCTCAGGTAAATTACCTGCTCCAAAAAATCTCTTAGTTTTCGCTTTGTCGTATTTACCAATACTAGTTGTTCTTTTTTTCTTTCTAGAACTATTTATATTCTCAAGTTTAGGATATGGTTCTGATATTGATTTTAATCGTATGCTATCTTTTAATAAATCAAATTCAATACGTTGGGTTTGATACCCTATAGCTGAAAAGACAACAATATTTGAGTTATCAGTCTTGTCTAGCTGATATACTCCATTTTTATCAGATGTGGTTCCAATATTTGTATTCTCAATCCAAATACTTGCAAATGAAATGGACTGATTAGTATCAGAGTTAATAATTGTTCCTTGAATTTGAGCAATTGAAAATTGGAAGCTGATGAGTCCAATAATTATAAGTAGCTTTCTTGTCATATATTGTGGGCAACGGTTACGGTTATCGCAAGTTGCGGGAGTAGGGACGCGGACTTGTCGGATTAACCTTTTTCTTTCTTGGTTTCTAAAATTACACTTTTTCTTCTATACCCGTTATTTGCGATCAACCGATGTTGCCTGCAGTTCTTTAGGATACTAAATATTTCTCAAAAAACTTAATACTTAACTAGCCTTTACTTTTTACCAAAACTTCCACCAGGATTTGGGATTTTTCTGTTCAAAGTCCTTACTTGGATAGATATCAATGATATGATTATAATTTTCAATATCTGTAGNAATCAATTCAAATTTTTCCTCAATTAAATTAAGGGCTTTTACTGAGCCTCCAAAATCAAAGACGAAGTTTCGATTAGAGCTATTCGTAATATGAACGTTGTCATATTCTTTATCAGTCTTAGAAATGAAAACCATTATCCAATCGCCATTTTTAAAGTCGTAATTTTTATCAATCTGATCAGTTCTATAAAAACCCCGAGTAAACGGTGAGTAATTTTCAAGTCCTATTGGATATTCAATGTAATTTACGAAGTAATTGAATTTTTCGATGTCTGGAGTATTAGCGAATAAGATTAAAAATGAATCAGTAGTACCTTTTTTTCTGAATAGCTGAATTCCTCTAACAAACTCTGTACTAGCATACAGATTTGCTAAATTCATCAACACTTTTTCAATGATGTCAGTTTGGATATTCTCAACTATTATATAACATTTCATTTTTCTTCTTTGTAATACTATTGGTGAATTGCAGGCAACGGCCCCGGTTATCGCAAGTTGCGGGAGTAGGGACGCGGACTTGTCGGATTAACTCTTCTGTTTATTGGTTTTTAAATTGTACTTTTTCGATTAAACCCGTTATTTGCGATTAACCGATGTTGTGTGCTGTTTTTATGCAGAAAATAATTTGAAACCCATCGTTTTCTTTATTTTTTTATCCACCTTGATTCCTATATCAATTCCATCTTCACTTCTAACTCTTTCAATACTTTTCTTTTCATATTGTATATCTAGAATATTTGCATAAAAAACGTTCGGAAAATGATTCTCAGATTTAACCAACAACTTGGAATTTTTGTCAATTTTAAAGTTTTCTGAATTAAAACATAAAATTTCTTTATTGAAAATATCGATTACATTTATCACTTTTTCTTCTAATTCATAAACTTTACTCAGATAGTCATTATCTATAAGCGCGAATAATGATTGAGCGAAAACTTTCATGAAATCTATATACTCAAATAGGATTGATTTATTCAATAATTGAACGTTATTCACACCGTGAGCGATATCATTTCTAAGATCACATATATGTTCCAGTGTCTGGAATATTATTGTATTTTTCTTTGATGAAAAATCGGAAATATTGTTTTCTAGATATGTTTTTAATGGCTCATATTGTCTAATTAAATTAGAAACCCCACTAATTCCTATTTCTTTAAAATAACTTTCGACTACAGATATTCTAAAGTTTGCGCTATGATTTTTAAATGCATCAATATTTAGAACAGATGAATTTTCATTGATGTTTTTATGAAGTATCTCAATTAATAACTCTGGCTTTAAACTTCTATTTTTTCTATAATCAAGCTGCTTAATTATTTCAATATTCTTAGCTAGATTGTTCTTTTGAATTTCTTCAGGTAATGAATTGAAATTGGTAATTACGGCACAAATCTTTTCGAGATATGTAACAAGTAATTGCTCAATAAAATGTTCATAAGCTCCATATATTGAGATTATGTGAGAATTAAAATCAAACTGCTTTATTTTTGATATAGTTAATTTATCGAGTAAAGATTTTGAACTTGATTTTTCAATTCTTGCTTGACTTTTATAACTTTTGTTTTGAAATTCAATATAATATTTAAGTAGGTCCATTTCATTCTCAAATTCACTAAGGATACTATTCATTAATGAAAGAATTTATGTAAATATCTAGGACTTTGATTCTATTAGTTACTTTCGTTTTGTTTGTATCACGTCCTTTGAATGAATCGTACTCGCCTTTATGGAAGGCTTCTAAACCAGCTACTATTTCATTTTTTTTAGCGAGTATTTTATTTTTATTGTCTAGATTATCTGCTAAAACTTGCATTAAAGGATCATACAATATTTTAGTAGGTCTTTCATAATGAAACCATTTGTCTTCTCTATTTCTGTGAAGCCAGAATGCTTTTTCTCCAAATAAATTATAGGCGAATTCAATCGTTTGGTTAAAAAGTTCTTCTAGTTTCTTAAGTACTTCTGCATCAAATTGTTCATTTCCTTTTTTCAAAAATTCATCTAAAAAGAACTCCATTGTGTTTCCTTGCCATTGATCAATTTGGCGGTATGCAAAAAACCTCAAAACAAGTTCTGCATCGGACATATCTTTAAAGTATTTATTTTCGACTACTTCTTGTCTTGCTTGTCCTGTTGTAATTTCTTTTTCATCCGGTTCTGGAATATCCCATAGTTTGCAGAAGTATTTGTTTCGAGAAAGACTAATTGTAAGATTGTTAAGACCTCCTGGGAAAAGGGCATTTCTTATTTCTTGTGCTTTTAATTTTTCACCTCCACTATTAATTCTTTCAAATACTAATTGCTTTAACCTATTCGCCTCTGATTCTGATTTAGCTGTCTCTTGTAATAAAATTATAGAAGAAATATATCTTCTATCTATACCCTTTTTAATTTGCTCTGGTAATTCAGAATATTTTAAACCGTTTAAATCTTTCCATTCTACTAAATCTTGAAGAGAAAATTTATCTTCATAAAACTGAGATATTGCTGTTAATCTTTGCAACCCATCCATAACCTCGTAAAGTGAATATTCTCTTTCGTAAAGGAAAATTGGAGGAATTGGAACATTCATTATAAACGATTCAATAAGTTTAGATTTTCTTGTTATATCCCACCTATGTCTTCTTTGAAATTCCGGGTTTAGAATATAATCTTCGCTATTTACCATATTTACAATGGTATTGAGAGGATAACGTGCTTGTTCAGTAATAATTCTAACTTCACCCTTTTTATACTTTTCGTTTATTTCTTCGTTGGATAATTTACTATTGTTGTCGTCCAACTGTTGAAATAATTCAACTTTCTCATTTTCAAATAGGTTTTCGCTCATTATTTTGATTTGTTAGTTTTCATTAAAAATAGCACACAACGGTCTCGGTTATCGCCAGTTGGCGGAATAAGGGACGCGGATTTGTCGGCTTAGTATTGGTTTGTTGGTCAAGTTAATTATTTTCTTACTAACGCTGCCGCTTATTGGCGATTAACCGTTGTTACCTGCAGTTTTTTTGCTATTTATAAGTACCAACATCTTCTAAATTTAAACCTCTATCTATATACGGTATTTTAAAGAAACCACGTTGAATCTTATCTTTTTCTTTAGTTTGGTTAATTATTGATTTAAATTCTTCAATGTTTTTTACATCGAATAAATATTTTATTCTCTCAAAATATCTTTTAGATATAATTTTTGGAAATAAATCTATTCCCCGTGAATTATAACAACTTGTTTCTGGAAACCAGTAATCTCCATAACTCTTGTTTGCTGGGTAAATCAGAGACATATAATAATTTAAAATATCTGCTCTTTTCAAATCTTCAAAACTTATTACAGTTGAATGTTTTTTTAACATATCAGCAACTACACTAATCCTTTTTGGATTGACACTCTGATTTTTATACTCGTTGAGGGTATAATTATATTTTCTATAATCTACAAAGTTTGTTACATCTGGTTTATTAATATAAGGCTTATTTAATATAAGATTAGCCTGGTAAATAAAATTTAAATTTTCAAATTTCTCTTGTTTTAATAATACAGAACAGAAACTTAAAAATAAGTCATAATTGAAAAATCTGTAATTATCATTAATTAGGTCATTTAAGCTATTGCCAGCTTCCAAACGTATATCATTATCGATGTAAAATTGTTGAAGATCTTCAAAAAAATCTATCCACAACTCTTTTGAATCTTTTTCATAATACTTTGCAACTACATCCAAAAACTCTATGAAATCTGTCTTTAACGGCTGCATTTGTTCAATAGATAATTCTACTTTATCAATGAAATTTTGTTGATTAATTTCATCTTTCTGAATATCCAATTTGAAAATTAAAAGACTTTTAATAAATGTTTCTAAATAATCTTTAATGAAAATTTCACTGTTCTTGTTGCCTGATATTAAAGAATTTTTCAATTGACTCACCTTGTGAGCAGTTGGAAGAAAAATAGGGTTATCATCTTGTAAATGAATTGGCATTTTTCCTATTGGAGGTCTTTTACTAGTAGGTTTATTGAAAATGTTTCTAATTAATTTGTCGTAATTTTCTTCAAATACCTCTTCATTACTCAAGTCAATATAAATTCTTGTTTTTATAAATGTTGGTAAACAAGGTTTACCATTTTCGTATTCCATAACAACTGGAATAAACTTTGTTTGCTCTACCTGATTATAGATTTCATCTGATACTATCAGACTTTCTACTCCTACACCTCCAACTTTACCATTTGCTTTTTTAGCATATTCTTTATTACTTATTAAAAGAACCTTATCAACTGTAACTTCATTTACCATCTGCTCCATAAAATGATACTTATCTTGACCTTCTTTTAAGTCCCAATCATCAAGAATTACGTGTATACCATCATTTGTCAGTCTTTCTGCTAAATCGATGACTTTTTCTTTGTTAGTGAATGGTTTCCAACTGTAGGAAATAAATACTTTTTTTAAATCTGTGGACATTTTATTTTAGTTAAAAATTGCAGGTAACGGTTTGCGGTTATCGCAAGTTGCGGGAGTAGGGACGCGGACTTGTCGGATTACCGGTTTGTTTCCAGGTTACTAAAATTACACTTTTTCCTCAAATACCCGGAATTTGAGATGAACCGCTGTTAGCTCGCGTATTCTACTCCAATTTTACTTCTTTCCATTTGTCCGTTTCTGCGAACTCTTTTATTATTTGATTTCTTTCCTCTAACAATCTTGTCATATAATTTTTGAGAAAGAGATAGTCCGCAATTTTGCCTAAAAACTTTAATGGTGACTTATATTCAAAAAAATCTTTCATTAAAGTTCCATTTTCTTCTTTTTTGAATATGTGCTGATGTTTGAAACTTTCAAATGCACCTTTTACCATTTCATCCGTGAAATTGTCGGAGTAGTTGTATTCTGTAATTTTAGTCGTTAATTTCTGAGTCACTCCAAAATGCTTTCCTTTCCAGGTTACACTTTCATTAGGACCAATAAGGCCACTAGTAACTCCAGCAATTGCTTCTTCATTAGTTTGAGCAACTGAAATTTTATGCAGATCGATGCTTCTTGATAAATTGAATACCAATTCTTTGTCAGCTTTTATGTGAGTCAGTAATATTATTCTTGGCATCCTCTTTCTAAATATGCGTGCTAACGGTTACGGTTATCGCAAGTTGCGGGAGTAGGGACGCGGACTTGTCGGATTAACTCTTTTGTTTCCTTGGTTTCTAAAATTACACTTTTTCGACAAAACCCGTTATTTGCGATTAACCGATGTTGTAAAAAGTTTAGTTCTCGGATTCTTTCTTAATATGTTCCAAAACTCTAATGTGGATTTTATGAATTATGAAGTCTGACCACAATTTCCAGTAGAACTCTGGATAAATATCATTTTTATACCAAGTTGTTCCTTCAAGAATTGTCGCATTATTATTTTCTTTTGTGAGTTTAAATTGTCCTTTATATGATTTGAAATAGCCATCTAAATGTGGTGGGTGAATATCCCAAAATGGATTTATTTCATTCATTGGAATTGGTTGTTCTTTTACATCAAACTGTAATAAATTTGGTTCGTTCCAAGTAGTAATTGGTTCTACAAAGCTACCTGTTGTAAAATTGCAATATCTGATTGCTCCTACACCTGTTCCTTCTATTGTTGCATTTGTCGGATAAGATATACCTGTTTTAAATATCCAGTTTTCAGGTTCTTGTATTGTATCAAATGTCACTACATTTTTCCAGACATTTTCAATTGGTGCGTTTACTTTAACTTTCGTTGTTACAGGAATTAATTTTTCAGGTTTATTAATTGTGTCAAATCCTAAAAATTCAAATGAAAGAATTACAATTATTATAGTCAGGTTTGTTGGATTAAGTTTTTTTGTTCCTGATAATCTGTATCCGAAATATGATCCAATCCAACCTGCTAAAAGTAATAATGGACTGGCCATTGCGAGACAAATCAATCCTTCAATTGCAAAAATTAATAATAGTAGCGAAGCAAAAATAAATGCAACAAAACTTAAATTATAAGCATCTGCTTTCGAAAGTTTTATTTTTCTACCAGAAATAAATGGAGGCAAAAATCCTAAAATTATTGGTATTAAGATGAAAACTGTCCATCCGTAATCTCCAAAATAATTAATAGATATATATCCAAGAACTTGTACAATAACTAATGTTATAATCCAGGATTTATAGTTCGTTTTGTTCCAAATTTGATTCACGAAATTATTCTTCTAAATTTTTTACAACTGTCTCGGCTATCGCCAGTTGCGGGAGTTGGGACGCGGAGTTGTCGGCTTATTTGTTTTGTTTCTTGGTTTCTAAAATTACACTTTTTCGATGATACCCGTTATTGGCGATGAGCCGTTGTTGCCTCGCGTTTTGTTACTTTTTTGTCATAATTAGCATTCCATAAGAATATTCTCCTTGAGGAAGTCTATTTAGGAAATTTGCAAACACTTTTTGTAAATCATATTTATCATTTATGATTTTATAGATCTTTCTCGCTTTTGTTACTTCGTCTGGTATTTTTACATTATTCTGTTCATAATAATAGTCAGAATTTAATTCCCAATATGATGCTTTATTCTTTTTGTCAGAATTTTGAAAAGAAAATGTAATAGTTGTTCCGTCTAATCCAGATATACAGTTTTCAATTTTATGGCAATCAATCAAAGTTTCAAATCCGTTTACTTCGAGATTATTCATTAATTCTTTTACTATCTCATTTGGAATTTGAATCTTTTGAATAATAGAATCATTTGTTTTTTTATTTCTTTTTAGTTTCCAAACTTTATTAATTAAAACTCCAGAATATTTACCATTAATACTTTTAAATAATTCAACTTTTTGATAACTGGCAGTTTCAATTTTATAAATTTTGTCTAAATCAGATTTTTCTCTAAGTTCTGAGTTATTGTTTATCTGGGAGTAAACAGTTTGAACTAAGAGTCCGATTATAAATGATATGTAGTATACTTTCTTCAAAATGCGTGGCAACGGTTACGGTTATCGCAAGTTGCGGGAGTAGGGACGCGGACTTGTCGGATTAACTATTTTGTTTCCTGGTTTCTAAAATTACACTTTTTCGACAATACCCATTATTTGCGATGAACCGATGTTGTGCACTGTAGCGACAACTAAAATTTTATTTTTAAGAAATTGCGCCCTGCTGTGATTTATAAAATTTATTATATGTAAACTTTAAAAATCCAGTAGTTATAAAGAAAATTATCCCGATTACTAATCTGTAATTATACAGCGTTTCATTGGGCCAGATATTAGTCAGAGCGATTATTAAAATTGAAAGTGTTACTAGCCAGATTATTAATGAAAATATCAAAATCGTTTTATTCATTTTCTGAAATTTTATAAATTTATTTCACTAAAAAAGTTCCATTTTTTTAATCAATTATCATTCTGATTTAAACCTTTTATAGTCGGCTAATTTAGTTTCTTTTCTAGATTAGTCAGTTCTTTTTATTCTCGAATTTTTCTGTGGAGCTATTGTGTACAACGGTTCCGGCTATCGCAAGTTGCGGGAGTAGGAACGCGGACTTGTCGGATTAACCATTTTCATTCTTGGTTTCTAAAATTACAATTTTTCAGGAATACCCGTTATTTGCGATGAGCCGTTGTTGGCAGCTGGCATTTAGTAATAATCTTCTTGAATAGATTTAAACCCTTTGTTTCTAAAGAGAAACTATTTTTTTAATCCAATTTTCATAAATCCTTCTTCCAATTTCATTCTGAGATACAAAATTTCATTACTCATAGAAAATGGTAATGTATCATTCATTGTATTTTTTTCTGATAATATGACGTAATTATTATTTCTATCTATTTCGTAAGTTCCTTTGATTTCCGCTAACATTGGATGAATCATTTCGTATTCATTATTATCTTTAAATGTATAAGTAACAGGTAGAATCATCATTTCAAACATTTTTCTAAAATTCTCTGCTTCTGTCTTTCTAGATTCATCTTTATAATAAATTGAATCTGTCGTTTGATTATAATAAACAATCTCGTCTTCATATGATGTCACATTCCACGTACCGGTCAATTCCTGAGCAGTGATATTGGTTGATAGAAATAGAAATAATATTATAATTTTTTTCATAATGAAATTTTTAATGCTTGCTGCCAACGGTTACGGTTATCGCAAGTTGCGGGAGTAGGGACGCGGACTTGTCGGATTAAATATTTTCTTTCCTGGTTTCTAAAATTACACTTTTTCGGCTAAACCCGTTATTTGCGATGAACCGATGTTGTGCGTAGGCCGTAAACTAGAAATTCGTTTATTCTATATTTTTGATCAACTTTATTTTTTTAATATCCCAATTTAAAATAACACGGTAATTTTTAAAAAAATCAGCACCAAATCTCTTTTCTAAATATTGCTCTGAATACACTTGGACATTTTCTAAAGTTGAATTTCCAAATTCAATTTCATCAATAATTCCTATATAAGATTCCCTGTTTGTATTTTGTTCTCCATAAATTCCAGTTACACCTTTAGTATCAGATTTTTTGAAATCTAAAATTTTGCCATTCTCCGTTTGCTTTTTGAATTCAGAAAACGGTACTACTATACCTCCATTATACCCCAAATCAACAGTGAAATTCCAAACTTTCTTTTCATTCAATTTACAAGCAATTGCAGGTACTCCTGCTACACCTATAAATAATTTGTTTTCAATTAGGTCTTCAGGTATATCTAATTTTGATTCTTTATCAGTTATTGTAATTTGTTGCCTTTTAAAGTCTATATCCCAAATAGCATGCTGCATCAAATTAGCTCCTATAAAACCATCAATATTTAAAGAGGACCAAACTGATACATCATTAAAATTATTGATTAATGCAGTTGTCCCAGTAAAATCTATGTTTCCGATTTTAACGGATTCTAATCGCGCATATTGATTTTGGATTGTTAGGTTATATACATCACTTGCATTTGCAGAATCTATAACTATTAAATTCAAACTCTCAGCAAGTTCCTTGGATACAAGATTAGGAGAGCCTGTATCTAATAGAAAATTATAGTTTTTACTTTTGATTTCTACAGGGATAATTATAAACCCATTTTTAATTTCGAAGGGAAATGTAGCACTGTAGTTTTCCTGAACTGTTTCACCTTCTTTGAGATGCTTTACGGCTTTATTAAGGGAACAGCTATTTAGTAGAATGAATGTTATGAAATAAATAAATAGTCTGGATATTTTCATTTTCTTAACTTTGGAACTGAATTTTTCTTACGGCTTACGTACAACGGTTTCGGTTATCGCCAGTTGGCGGATTAAGGGACGCGGATTTGTCGGCTTAGTATTGTTTCGTTGGTCAAGATAATTATTTTCTTTCTAACAGTGCCGCTTATTGGCGATTAACCGTTGTTGCCCACAGTTATGTTTTTGATCCATTGTATGATATCCTCTAACGGTTCTTTGTCTATTTTATATAGTGATGTTCCTACCGGAGCATTTCTCTCAGTTAGATAATGATTCAGGCCTTCATATTGGATGATTTTAATATGACTATTTTCAAGAGATCTTACAAAATCGGATTCTAAATCTGAATTTATAATATTGTCATTATCACCAACTAAATATAGTACAGGAACCTCTATAGTTTTTAAAGTCGTTGTATAGTCTTTTCTTATTACTTCCATAAAAATTGGATCATTCAAAAAGCCTTTTACAAATTGAATATATCTGCTATCAAAACCCTCATTCTTAATTAATTTTTTTGTTTTCTTTTTTATAATTTTTGGGTCATGGTTATTGGCAAATACTTCAAATATTTCTTTGAATAAATTCAAAGTTTCTTCTTTAGATTTTCCCTTATCTAAAATATCAGGGTTTTTATCAATATCTCTCTCTATTCCCTTTAACACATAACCTCCATTTTTAATTACTGGAGTGCCAACAAGTATTAGAAAGTTTGGTTTGACATCATTTTCTACAAGCTCAATACTGGCCATTCCTCCACGGCTATGACCGAAAATACCAATGGTTTGATTTGGAAATTTATCGGAGAGTTTTTTCATCAAATAGCCCAGATCTTGAGATAATTCGTTTGATGAGTCTGTATAATTTCCTTTTGATTTGCCAATACCACGTTCATCAAAACGATAGACAGCAATATTATTTTCTAGAAATTTTTCAGCTATTATGAAATGTGAATGTCGAGTATCTTTTGTGCTTCCTGGAACAATTATTATAATCTCATTAAAGTTTTCTTTCGGAGTAATTAATGTTCCTGATAATTCTATTTCTGCTTTTTCATTTTCAAAAACTATCTCATGAAAATTGAAATTCGCCTTGTTTTCTATCTCTCTTTCATATTTAAAAATATGTTGAGAATTAATAATCTGAAAACTTAGAAATAATATTGCAACAAAAATTTTCTTCATAATTGTGGGCAACGTTATCGAATAGGAACAGTAGGGGATTCTATATACGGATTTGTCAGATTAGCTTTCTGTTTGTTGATGATATAAATATACAGTTTAATTTATTGC
>FUFK010017437.1_pt1 | contig 16741 bp, 20 predicted proteins | sample 1021851 | NCBI WGS metagenome assembly FUFK01 (sample SAMEA51879418, study PRJEB19060) | metagenome | reverse complement strand
ATTAAATCATCTGAAGAACCACAAATAAAATTTAATTTTCCAGAAACTTTTTCAAGTAAATCAATGGGCGGAAAATTAGTATCGTTTCTTGGAGCTGTAACCCCTGCTCCATAAAAACAAAATGAACAATCTATCCCTCTCAATGTGGAAGCAATCAGTGCTGCATGACCCCCAAAACAAAATCCAATAATAGAAATTTTCTTTTTCGGATATTTATTTTCAACCCAATTTATGGCTGAAGAAACATCATTTTTAATATTTTTTAAAGTAGTTAAGTTTTTATGATACCTCCCTAATTTTAAATCTTCTTCGCTGTATTTTAAATCTAATTTTGGAGCTGTTCTCCCGTAAAGGGGTAAGGCTAGAACCGGTACATTTTTCTGAGCCAACTTATTAGCGAAACTCCTTATCCAATTATTTATACCAAATACTTCTGGCAAAACAATGGATACATATTTGCAATCATTGACAGAATCTACCCACCAAGATCTTAGAGTTAAATCGCCACTATAAAGGTTTGTCCATTGACCTTGCATGATTTCTTATTTAAAAAGTTCTTATTTTAAAAATTTTCTTATGTGAACTTTAAAAAAATTTAATAAGAGGTCTTATGATACTAATAGAAAAAACACTGGAATAAAATCAAGTAAATCTAAATAATTAATTTAATTACAACAGAGTTCTGGCATTTCATTTAGATCGAGGTCTCACCTAATGGTTTTTCACTAATTAGAAAGTATTATGTTTTCTGTTAATGTGACCAAATTGAACCTATTAAGGTATAAAAAATACTCTAGGTTTGAATTCTAAGATTATGAAAATATTGTTGCAATAATTTCTTTAGGTGAAATTAAACCTTAAGGCAGCGGACTAAATCCTCGTGGAGTTTTGGACTTTAGTCCGCCCTACATTACTAGCAAAGTTGCAAAATAAAGGCAATAATAATTCGGTTAATTTTTCATTTAAAGTAAAAGAGCTTATATTTATACTAAATTTTTCTTCTAAACTAAACTAAATTAAAACCTAATAAGTGATTCTCAATTATTTAGAAAAGTTTTCGTCCCATAGACAATTTATTTTTCTTATCCAAATTCAAAAATATTTTGAAGCTTAAATATTGACATTTAAGTATAAATACTTTATAAATAAAATGTAGTCAATACTACCAAATCGTCCGATCTACCTCTGGATAGACCGCAGTAAGACTTAAGCCATAGGACGGGGACTTAAGCAAACAAAAGAGCTGCATTATGGTAAACATGTATTTTAACGGCAAGTCTTTCGTTTATTGTAAAAGACAAGAAAAAAGGATAATTAAGCTTACTTACAGGGGTTCAACCTATTCGAGATAAATTTTAAAAATTTTGTAAACTAATTTGAAAAAATTTAAGGACTTTTTTATTTATTTCAAAATTCCTTTCATAAAATTAGAGAAAATTTAATTTTGCTTTAAATAAAGATTAAATCTTAAATTAATAAACCCACTTTTTTTAATTTCAATAGGTATTTGTAACTTAGTTTTTTTAATATTATTACTAATACTATATAGATATGAAAAATTAATAAGCTTATTGATAAAAATATATTTTAAAGATTATACAAATGCGATGATCAAAACATCTTTATCAAAATAAATTAGCTAACTTTTCATTACTTCTTTGCCTTTTAATAAATTTTTTGTAAAACCTAAAAAAAATTAACTATATTTGATGTTGATGATCCAATAATATAAATTTGGAAATATTATTATTAAAAAGTAAATTTTGATACTTAATAAGAATTCTTTATGATTATGATTTTATTTTCCTATTAAAAAAATCAATTTTTAGTATATTTTGTAACTAGGATTAAGCATTAAAGTTATTAATTTATATTCAAATTTATTAGTGCTATGAAACCTATTTCTGAAGAACTTTATCAAAAAATAGTTGAGAGTTATAAAAAATGAAAAAATTTTTAATTGCTTTTTTGGCATTAGATATTGGTATAAGTCTCTCAAAGATTTATCTTTTTACTTAAATAATTTGGTTTGTAAAATTGTTAATTATTTTTTAATCATAATTAACTAACTTTGCTTATTTTTAAATGAAAAACTTTGAAATAAACTGAATCTAAAGATAATTAACATTTTTAAAAAACTGTGTAAGCACATTTTAATGAGGATAAATAAAAACCTTTTTTGAAAAATTTATCTTCAAAATCAACTTAATAGTTGATATTGTTATTAATAGTTGAAATCTTTAATAGCGAGTAAGCTATAAATTATTCAGAATATCAGGATAATATTTAAAAAATAAACTTAAAAATGCCCAAGAAATTAATTTTTACAATTTTTTTATTATTCAGTTTAATAGGATTTTCCTATCCTACAAAAAAAGAAAAAGTACCCCCCTTTAATTATTGTTACTCTCTTGAAAAATTACTTTTTAAAAATTCATTGCAAATTAAGAAAAATATTCCCAATACCCTTAAGTCAATAACTTCAGAAATTTCAAAACTTGGATTAAGCAAAACTAAAGGCGCTTTAATAAAAAAAGTTATTGATCAATATAAATCATCAAAAAAGGTTTTTATAATAACTATTATCCCAAATAAAATATATTGTTTAGTTGGTTATTGGATTGAGGATATTAAGCCGGGAACATTTGAAACAATTATTTATAAAAAAAGTAAATCAAAAATTAATGAATTTTACGATATGAAAGATAACACAAATAAAATATTAAATGATATTAATTCAGAATATAAAATAATAAAAAAAGAATTTGATAATTTTTTAAATAAAAAATAAGAAAACTTTGTTTATATAGCTAATATTTTCTAAGATTTTTCAACTTCATTATAGTATTGCTTTTTTTTATTTCCTAAAGATTTTACTTCAAATTTAAAAATTCTATTTTTATTTTATTTATTAAGAATCTTATTCAAGGCAGATTTTTACTACAGAAAATATAAACTATCATTGATTCTTAAAATACAAAAGTATAGATTTGAAAATCAACTAATCAATCTTTTTATTAAATCTTTTATGACAATTTTTGTCCCTTAACTTTCTAGTTCCTCCATATGAATATTGCTTTTCTTTAGATAAAAGCCTCCAGCAATTTTTGCAGCAGAAAATCCACTCTCTATGATTTTCAGATTTCACTCTATAATGGACCTTGTCTAATTTTTTACATAGACTACAAGCTTTCATTAAACAAAATAATTTTATTCTATTAAATTTTTCGTGTGGGTTGGCAACTTCTTTTATTATTTACTTATTGGAAAAAGAAGAAAATTATATTAGCAAATCATATCAAAAAAATTTTTTTTTCCTGATTTAATTTTTGCAATTGATTATCATATATTTTTGAAATCAACTTGTAATTTTTTAATTTAAAAAACTTTTTTTAATGCCTTGCATTATTGATACATAGGTAATTTTTTCTTTTCAAAATTTGAAGAACTGAATTTCCATTTACTTAAAAAACTCAATAAAAATCAATGAATAGATTTAATGAAAACTAATTTTTGGCTTTTTCAATTGCCCTAAATTTTCAAATTTGAAGGGAAATTTTAAAAACAAGGTCACAGATTAATAGATAAAAATTATAGTATGAATAGATGATTTTCTTTATCTATGAATATTTATTTTTTTTGGATATTATTTTTCGCTCTGTGGGCAATAGTTCCCTTAATGATTATTAAAGGGAGAAAAGATGAGGATAAAAATCTCAAAATGGCACCAGATTTGAAAACTAATAAAAAAGGTTGGTTTAATTAATAAAGAGATGAATTTGTTAGATAAATAATGTCCCAATTTATTTTTTTGTTTTAAACCCACATATTTTTAATTAAATGAATTTTAATTTTATATTATTTAATTTTTATTTACTTCTTTTTATAGATCAAGTTGATAAATAAACTTAAGCTTTATGGATTATTTATTTTTGATTAATAATCTTTAAAAAAATGTATGAAGAATGCGCATCCCTCTTTTTGGTTTTTATCGGAGGAAGAATCCCTTTAGCCAACGTAGAAATACATGATGTTAGGTGGGTTGTTGGTAATAAAATAGAGGATACTTTTCTTCAATTAAGAAAATCTTGGTTTGGTTCATTTGATAGTCTTCATTTAGATAGCTATAGAAAAGTTAATTTTGTAGATGGTTATAGAATTAAATTAAGAATCAAGAATAATCAAAAAAAGGATCAGTGTAAGACTAAAAGTAGTATTAAAGAGAAACTTTGGTTTGTTAATATCGGAGGTTATGATCCAGACTCTATGCAAGAAAAACATGAATTTGGATTAGTTGTTGCCCCCAATTATAAAGAGGCAAAAAATAAAGCTAAATCAAAATGGCTTAAAGGGTGCATAAAAAAACATATTGATGATTGTGCGGTTATTAAAGAAATAGATAAATGGATAATTGAATTAATTCTTGAAGATGAAGTTGTTGAAGAAACAAATAAACCCGATTGGTTTGGATATATGAGGATTTGATAAAAGTCCCAAAGAGCTTTAGTTATGCATTCGATCTTCTTAAGAAATAAAAACCACCGCTCAATGAAATTAAAACTGGTAGCCAAGTCGCAATTAATGGAGGTAAAATGCCCTTTACACCAAAGGAACTAAATACAAATGACATCACATAATAAACTAAAATCAGAATAACACTCAACCCAAATCCCTGGCTCTTCGAAGATCTTAAATTTGATTCAGATCCCAATAAACTTCCAATTAACCCAAAAACTAAACATGCACATGGAAATGTAAATTTTTCTTGAATTCGAACTTGTATTTTTCGTATTTCTTTAGTGTTTCCTATTTTTTTGTATATTCTTTCAGCATCTAGAGCTTGTTTCAAAGACATATCGCTTGCGTCTTTAGGAACTTTTGCCAGATCTAATGGCCCTTCGACAAAGGGGTAAGAATATTTTTTAAATTGAACATTTGTAGTTTGTCCAACAGTATTAATTGAAATAACACTACCATCCTCAAATAACCAAGAGGAGCTTTTTTGATCAAATAGCGCACTTTTCGCATTAAGAATCTGTTTAATACCTTCCCTCGAAAAGTCTAATACAGTAACATCTTGCATAAGATTATTTTCAAATCGTGAGGCATAAAAAATATGCGTAAGTAAGGTGTTTGTTTTTGTAGGTTTATTGGTTGATGAGTCTATTCTTGATCCTTTTCTCGTGAAAATAATATTACTTTTTCCTTTACCTTTATTGAAGGAACTCCCTACACCTGATCTAAGTGTTGATTCTGCTAATTTATTGCTCGAAGGCACTAAATTATCATTAAAGTAAAATGTTAATCCTGTCATAAATACTGAAAGAGCAATTGCAGGGGCAATAATTCTTGTTTTCGATATTCCTAAGGACTTCAAGGCTAATAACTCAGAATTAGCTGATAGTTTTCCATAAGATAATAGGGTAGATAATAAAACTGCCATTGGGAATGATAAAACTAAGAAACTTGGCAAGCTGTAAATCAAAGCTTTTATAGCTTGTAAAAGAGGTAAACCATACTCAACGATTTTTCTAATTAGATCAAACATAACTCCAACAGATAAAGATATAACTGTGAAAGCAGAAATTGCAAAGAGCATAGGTGGGATGATTTGACCTACTAACCATCTATCTATTAAAGGTATCGCCCTCCAAGGCTTTATTATTTGGTACAGTATTCGTTTTATGGATGATTGAGTTAGGGATTTCAAAAGATTATTATTGTATTAGTGATGACTTTTTAAAAAGATTATAAAATAATAATTACAATGAGACCAATTTTTAATTTTTGGTTGAATTTTAATTTCTTAGAGAAAAACTAATCAATTTTGAAAAACTGATGAAAGGAATTATTAAATAATTATATTTTCAAACTTGCGGTTTATTAATTTATTTGCTTTTCTAAAAATAAGAGTAAGATTTACTATGCCAAAAGTAATTCTAAAACAATGCAAGTGTGTACATTGCCAACAAAAATTAGAGCAGATAAATAGTTCAAGAATATATTGGGAAACATTATTAATTAGCAAACCTAATTCTTAAGTTGTCTTAAAAAGTTTTTATAAAGTCTTTTTTTATAGGCTTTTTAAATAAAAAATAAAAAAATAGCTCTCTTAATAATTTTCTATCTACATTTTAATATTAATCAAATTTCTTTTTTTTATATATAAGATTATTTTTTCTATTCAAAAGTAATATTATCCCAATAATAGAAAGGGGGATGAGTATGAAATCTAATGACATTTAAATTTCTAATTATCCCTAGTTTATCACGTCAATTTTTATAAGACATTGGTTGATAATCAATAAAGCATTATGTAAACCAATTCAAAAAGCATAAAATTTTCCCAAAAAATCTAGATTTCTCAATAATTAAAAGAGCTTGCGTGTATCCCTACCAGCAAGCTCACATGACGATTGAGTTAGATTCAGTTAGCTGTCGCTAACCAGCTAAGCACTTCCTAAATGCTTGTATATATTCTAGTAAGTAAAATTACTTACTGTGGGTATAAATGCTTATTTATAGCCAGCCCTTTTAAAAAGAAAAAAATAATAAGTATTGATGCGGGAAATTTATATTTAAGGCTCACGGCTTAACATTAATGCTACATTTTTGTATATGATGATCTACTCCAGCCCGCATTGGAGACCTTTGCTTTACAATACTTAATATTTGTGTTAAGTTAATTGAAATTTATTGATTTTTTAATGGAGAATTCTAATTTAACAACTGAGTCAGGAGGTAGACAAAATATGTTTCCTTCAGAAACTAGACCTTACGTAGACGAAACAGTTTCATATGAAGGTTATCCTCAAAATGCAGAAAAAGTAAATGGTCGTTGGGCAATGATTGGGTTTGTTGCATTATTAGGTGCATATGTTTCAACTGGCCAAATAATTCCTGGAATCTTTTAGTCTGGATAAAATTAATCTTTAGAAAATATATTCAATTAATACTTACTTTGAATAAATTTATACTGATAGCTAATAAGTAAAATATAGTCATATTATTATTGGAATGCTAGCGATATTAACCAATAATTATGCCGGTAATCAAACATACATGAATATCAGATTGAAAGACAATTAAAAAAAGTTTTCATCTATTTATGCTGCTGATTTTAATATTTTTAGACTTTGTGTAAGAAGACATATTTAAAATAATCAAAAATACAAATTTATTTTTTCTTATATTTCAATTAGCTTGGATTAAATTAATCTCGAAAAGAAGAAAAACCAGATGAATGCGAAAGCATTTAGAAAAAAAATTATACCAAAAAATATATATGCAAATTTTTTCCCAATGAAATTAGTATCAGGTTCAACTTTTACCCTCATTTATCTTTTAAACTTTTAATCAATATATCACCTTATTAATAATAGATTTTATTTTATTAAATGGAGTTATTCAAATTATATTCGTTTAAATGTTGATTATTTAATCATATTTGAGCTTCCTAAATTGATCTTTGCAAACTTAAAAAAACATGTGAAAGGAGGTACAAAATCAAGCTTTTAATTGTCAATGCAAAAAAAAACCAGATTTTTATGAATCTGGTTTTAAATTTAAGTTATGTAGATATTTAAATGAAGCCAGGTATTATTTGACCTGTAGTTAGATATGCTCCGATTAGGGCTATAAAACCTAACATTGCAAATCTTCCATTTAGCTTTTCCGCTACAATTTTTTCTTTTTCAACAAATTTTGTGTCTTTATTTTCCATTAGAACCAACCAGGAATTATTTGACCAGTTGTTACGTAGGCACCAACAGCAGCTACGAAACCTAACATAGCCGCCCAACCATTAAAACGTTCTGCTTCAGGAGTCATTTTTTTTAAAAGAGTAAATTTGTTAACAAATATAACACATATATATAAATTTGTAAAGAAATTGTACGTTTATTCAGCAAAATAAGCTTTACTGTAGCAAGACTGTTCCTGAACTGTGACTTAATATAACTGCAAGTCGTTCTCTTTATTTAAGTTAATTCACTTTAAGACTTACTTTTAATCAAAAGAACTCATTTGAATATAATTCCAACTAAAGTATAAGTAGAGTCAACTAGTAGGGATACAGGTTGACTCTTTATTTCTTAAGAAACACTTTAATTCTTAAAACATTTTTTTTACTGAATAATTGCTATTAATAAATTAAATAATTAAATAATAAATTCATGTCTTTGACAATTTATTTGATGCATTTAATTTTTGCAAGTATTCCCTCTCTATTTAGTGCTGATAGCATACTTTATGTTTTATCTGCTCTTTCTTTTTCAATACTATTCCTAAGTTTAAGGATAATGTTCTATAAAGCTCCTAAATTAAGAGGGGTCAAATAAGAAAAAAAATTATTCTTGAAACCATAACCCTATCTATTTGGCTTATATTTGACTTAAAGTTCAAACCTACTGAATTATTGTTTAAAGAATCTATAAAATTACTTGATAATAGAAATTTTTGATGTCAGCTAATCCATTTAAAATTTATAAACAACATAAAAGTCAAGGCATTTTTTATCAATCATTAAAAATTTAAATAATGCTTGGTGCGGTAGAAATGTCGATAATACTTATGAAGAATAAAATATTGTTGTGTTTACAAAAAATAAAATTAGGAATCATATAATAATTTTTCTGTAATTTATCAAAAAGTTTTAGTAAGCTTTACTTAAAACTTAGTATGTTTTATGAAGTGATTTTTAAAAGTTATCCCGCTAATTTTCTGCTCCATTCTTTATGTTTTTCATCTAAATTTGAAGCTTTTTCTCCCAAACTCAAATCTCGCTCAAGCAATTCCACTTTTGTAAGAGTTATTTTTTCTGAATAGAATTTTATAGGCTGTTTACCGTGTAAATTGTCACCGCTCATGTTAAAAAGATAAAATAATTACAATATTTAGTACAAAATTCCACACATCTTTAAATTTTTTATATTCTTTTCAGATTGTCGTTAATTAATGTGATATTAATTTTATTTTTAAGGGATATTAATTTCTTTATTGCCATAATTTGACTTCCATATATATTTGTTTGAATTGATTTCAAATTTAACGGCAATGCAATTACAAGAAATATTCCAGATAGCTTTGTGTATTGGGTCAGGATTAAAAAGATATGCTTTTCTAAAAGCTTTTTTGATTAAAAAAGTAGCCTTTTTTGCATAGTAATGTGGGATTGTGGGACAAACATGATGGACGACGTGAGAAGAGCCTATTTGATGGTGTAGAAAATTTAGAATTCTTCCGTAAGGTCTATCAATAGATAAGAATGCTCCTTTCATGAAAGTGAAGTCCTTATTAGAGAGATGAGGAACATCCGAATCTGTATGGTGAAGCCAAGTATATATTACTAACCAACAATTAACGACTAATAAAGGTCCAAAATACATTGTAATGATCGCAAAAAAACCAAATTTTGAAATTAGAAAGATAAGCCCTACAATCATCCCAAAAATACCAATATCCGATATCCAAACTTTTTTAGCCCATACTGCAGGCCATAATGACTTAGAAAAAGGTTTTGCTGGCCAAAAATGGTTTGAAGTTCCATTTTTTAAACCTCCAGTACTTCCGGTTAGTAAATAAGCAGGCCATCCGAATATGAGGTGTAAGATAAGTTGTAGTATTCCATATTTTGACTTTCCCAAAGATCTAGAAAATAAAATTTCCTTTTCTCCTCCAATTTTTTCGTTTACCCCATCGCCATTAATAACTAATGGGACGTGAGTTTCACCGTTGGTAATATTATTGGTAAAACGATGATGAATAGCGTGAGAACGTTGCCAGGAGAAATAGGGAACAAGAAGAAATGAATGAATTGTATATCCAATAATAGTTTCCAAAGTCTTGTTTCTAGAAAATGCTCCATGACCACATTCATGGGCAAGTACCCAAAATCCCATGGCGGTTGTTCCTGATAAGATTGCATAGAGAATCCAAATAGGAATCATCTTTGAAGTCAAAGGAATTGTTAATCCAATAAAAAATACTAAGATTTGTATTAGAAAAGATTGAAATAGGTATCGAAGAGAAGTCCAGGTTTTTGGCTCAAAATAGTGCTTTGGAATTACATCTTGAAATTCTTTTAAGCTTGGAATATCGCTTTCATTTATTCTAAGCGCTTGGCCATTAAGGCCAGATGATTTTATATTGCTCAAATTGTTTAAAGTGGATTTAGTAAGATAAAAGTTATTTATATCTTTTATTATCTATCACAGAATCTCATTATCAAAGTTTTGTGTATTTTCTACTTGTAGGGAGTTTGATTAATAAAGTTTAAAAACGATATAAAATTTATTTGGATATCGTGTTGGACAATCGATCTTTTATCTTCTGAAAAGTTAATTACTAAAGTTTTAAAATCCTGCTTTTATTATTTTGAAGTTTCTCTTAATGTATTTGAAGTTTCTCTTAATGTATGTGGTAATGAGGGGTCAACGTTTAAAATTAACCCATTCAAATCAAAAAAAGTAATGATTTAAGAAACTCCATGTTTTTTGATAGTTTGTAAAGTGATAATCTTTATTTTCAATATTTTTAATTTGACGCTCAAATTTAAAAAGAATCGATATCATAGACCGCGAATGTATCTTTTATTTACTCCAGATTGCTTGCGAGGTTTAACTAAAATAGGCAATACAATTACTCCTACAGTGAAAACGCAGATTGGAGCGATTACCATAAATATAGACTCTAAGGACATTAATTGATAACTTAATTTACTTATAAATAGCAGTAATCTTTTTTTTAGTCATGCGTATTTATATCTATTGGAAAGAATTTCTTTACAACTATAAATATTATTAAGCAAATTGGAAAAAAAAATAAAAAAAATAAAAATTATTTGAAACTCGTACTAAATAAATTCTTAATCAAAGTTAATTATTATTTATGGATAAAGATATAAAATGGTTATTGATCACTTATTACTGCCCAGTTTATGGCGATTCAGGTAGGCTTGAACCTGTTGAATTGGAAAGGAAAGAGATAACTAAAATCTTTTTGAAAAAAAAGAAAGTTTCATAATAATATTAATGAATCAAAATAAACTAATATTCTAAAACTTTAACTAAGAACGAATAAAATTAGTTAAAAAAATTCAGATGAAAATTAATATGTATAAAGTATTTAGAAAAAAGATTAGTAATATAAATTACTTCTGATTTGAATCGCAGGTTAATTCACATCGATTAAGTTTGGACGAAGAAATTTTATCTAAAATCCTTAGCATATCAATTTCTGAAAGTTCTCCATTAGAGTTCCACTTAAGGGTTGTTTTTCTTTGTGGATGTCTTTTATTCATTTTGACTACCTCCTTTTAAATGAATTTCTAAGCATCGAGTTACACATTCTTGATGGCCATTAATAATGCTACATTCGGTAATACATTCAAAATATGAATTGATTGCATCTTTTTCTGAATTATGATTAGAGGATAAGTTTAAATCATTCATAAATTTATCTCGTTTATTTGGAATAAATATATAGCACAATAAATATTGTGAAAAATTGATTTGTTAAGTTAATCAAAAAAATTAAGTATTATTTACTAACTTGAAGTTTTCTTTAGTCAATACTGTGAAATCCAGCACCTTTTCGATTTTGGAATCTATTTATTAAACCAAATATGTGCACAAGGAACCCATCTTAAGACTGTTTTATCAATTTTTAAAATCCTAAGGCAAAAAAACTTACTATAAAAATCAGCATAAAAACTGATTTACAATTCAAAAATTTTGTTAGATCATTGTAAGGTAAGCTTTTAGGTTATCTTTATCCAATGAAATCTCTATTGAAATGGCTTTCTAAAACTTTAGAGAGTATGGCAAATGCTTTTATCCATCCGATGAAGAATGATTTACCTCCATCTATTGGAACTCATTCGTATAGTAGTATTCCAATAAAAAGAAAATTTAAAAGAAAATTTAATTAGTTTTAGAAATGTCTGGAATAAATATATATCCAGTTTTAGATTTACATAATATTGAATGATTAAACTAACAACGTGTGAATGCACAAGATTTGATAATCTAGTATTTGCTAGTAAATCAAAGAATAAATTCTTTAGACATAGCTCTTAATTGATCTAAATTTAATTTATTGAGATAATTTTTAAAATCTATAAGGTTCTTATTTGCATCAGAATTCTTGTCCTCATTAATAAGGCTACTTGAAATTAATTCTACTAGGTGATCTTTGTCCATTATTTCTTATAGCTTAAATTTACTGAATAAAAATTTAAGATCTTGAATCCGCAACCGTTTGATTTTTCATAGTTATTGAATTTTATAAAAAATCGACGTTTCAAATTTATTTTTTTTGAAGATTTTTTAATTTATCTAATCTTTAAGTCAATTATTTTTGTATTTGAAATTCTTTTTTATTTTTTGGGAAATACTTTCTTTACTGAGTATTAAAGTATTTTTATAAACCTGTGAGAAAAATAATTACCCCACAGTAATAAAAGAACATACCTTATTAAAAACTATATTCTTAAAATTTCAAAACTACCTATTGTTTTTTACTTGAAAAAGATCATTAAGAACATGTTTAATCTAGATTTTCAGAAACAACAAATATGAGTAATTTTACAGCTGACAAAATTTCAATAACCAATAATTATTAAAATAGTAAATTTTAAACTATGAAAAAAATAATCCCAAAAGAAAATTGCAAAGAAGAAAATTGGTTGAATTGGTTGACGAGAAAACTTAATTCTTATGAAGCTTTTGAGGCATTTGATTTGGGAAAAAATCCTGAAGAAGTCGCAAAGCATTTCATTTCTATTAATAGTTATGCAATTGAAGAAGTTTTTAAGAAATTTGATGCAGAAGACAAAGATACGCTTAATCAATTTCAAAAATTAACTGAATGTGAGTGGCATGTTTTAAGAATCCTAAAAATGCAATTAAATGCTAAAAATAAAGTAAGATTTGTAGACTTTCAGAAAAAAGAAAAAAAATAATTAAATTTTTCAACTTAAAAAAATAAGGATTTTCTTTGCTTTAGTTTATGATTGATGAAAAATAGATGCCTCTAAGACCAACTTTTATAATCAAGAATTTTTGAGACAAGAGAAATTTCTAGGAAATTCATATAAATGAAAATATTAATTTTTTATATTGTTTTGCTTAAACGTTCAAACTTGAACAAAGATGTTTTTTGAAAAACATTTTATTTGAGATTGGAATACTCTCTCGCTACAAAAAAATTTAGGAAGATTCCACCCTTCCCTTACCTGACTTTCCAAATCCCAACCAAATAAACCACAAAAACTAATCAAAAATTGGAATTAAATTAATAAAAATCTATTTCCAATTTTTGCCGAAATCTCTCAACCTTCTTACATCCATAGCTATTTGGGGCAAGACACAAATTATCCCGTATAAGTTAAAGCCAAAAGTTAACAAAAATATTCGGATAGTAAAAAAAATATAACAAGATTGGCAAATTGAACCAACCACTATTCTTTTCTAGTTGTTTTACCTTCAAAATCTGTCGCCTTTAACCAGAATTCTCTATGGGCAATAAAAGCGGATCTAATCATAAGATAGAGTTCAATATAAAATTAAATATATAAGCAGAAAAAATTTAATTTTAATTTTGAGATTTAATTTCCTTAATCAAATAGGATCAAAAAAGTTTATGTTTTTTTCACTTTTCCCAGAGTTATCATCATGGTTTGGTAAAGAACAAAATCCGTTTTTGCAAACAATTTTTGATTTATCGATGTTTAAAGATTGAGAAAATGTCTTGTTATCAGGATTATCTGAAGCTTCAGTCTGCATTTATAATAAAAATATAGGCAATACTAAATTATTAACTTAAATAATTCATTTAGGCAATTAAATTAATAATTTTTATTCTCATTTATTCTTCTGATTAGGTAAATCTCTCCAAAATAATGCCATTATATATATAAACAAAAATATCGAGAAAATATAAATAAGAGAATTTAGATGCATAGCTAATCCCTTGTTATACTAAATAATCGCTTTCTATTATAAAGTAAGCAATTATTAACTGAAAAAAAATTGAGTTTGGTAATTAATCAATACTGCATACTAACTGTAAGTAAGTCTTTGGAACAATAAATCTTTTTTTAATTTAAGATTAAAAATTAAAGGAATATGTCAATATAAAATGATAATCTTGAAATCTTTTTAATGCAATTATTGATAATTTGATTGATATTTTATTTTTGGTTAACTTTATTCTCCTTAATAGCTGCTATGCCTTCTTTAAGTGTTTTGGCTGTGAGCCAATACAAGAATGACAAGAAGAATACAGACAATATTGATAGAGAAAGAATTGGATTCATAAATTTATTTTTAAGATAAATTTATTATCTATTTGAAAACTATTATTTGCTTGCGCTTGAGTAGGCAGGTATTAACATGCCTCCATCTTGATCATCATTATTGTCATCATCGAAACCACCTCCGAGTATTAATTCCAAGAGAATTAAAATTGCAACTGGATAAAAACACCATAAAATGGCAGTTAGGGGGCTAATCAAAGAGGGAGATGAATAAAAATCGTGCATGTGATCAATATAAACTAAAGAAACTTTATTTGTGGATTCATTGAATACAAGTTTCCTTTGGTATTAATCAAAATTTTTTGTATTTCTTGTAAAAAAATGTTTGAGTAAAAAACTTTTTTCATTGATTTATCCTTTTAAAACAGTCTCAATAATTTAAAATGCATATCGATTAATCAAAAATGACATTTTGAGTAGCAAAAATGTGATTTTTTATACTTAACAATGATTGTTAAAGTTGAATTCAAAAACTAATATTTATCTTGATTTTAAAAATTTTATGTTTTCTTTCACCTTTGACCCTCTAGCTGCGATATTTGGAATTTCTGGAATTGTAGGATTTTTCTTCTATGTTTCTGCCGCCAAAGGGAATTCAAGTATTAATACTAAACCCAGTCAGGATCTTGAAGTTGTTAAGTCTGAAAAATAGTCAATAATTAAAGAAAATGGATAAACAAGGAGTAATTTAGAACTACTGATTCCATTTTCTAGACATAAATTTAAGAAAATTTTCTAAATCCTCTTCAGGACAATCAGTTTTTTTTTGCAAGTCGATACAAATTTGCTTTATGTTTTCAAAAGCTTCTTTTACGTTATCATTTGTGTTGATAACTTCAAAATATTCTTGATCCGTGAAAGGCATAATATAATTTTTTAGGAATTATTTATTAATTATATTTTATCTTCTTTAAGAAATTTATAAAGCAAGATAGAATTTTATTTCTTACATCTATATATTTATCTATAGTGTTTTTATAGTCTTGGTTACCTCCCACTCGCAGTAAAGTCCAGCTGGAAACTCAACTAAATCGCCTTTTTTAATAAATAAATTTCTCCTTTTTGTTCTTATAATTGCTTGCCCTTCAATAACTAGGCAAATTTTTTTTTCCACGCTTGATTATAACACTTGCGCTGCAAGGAGATTTAATATCGACTTTTACAGAATAAGTGAGATGCTATTTATTACTTTACTAATAAAAGAAAATAAAATCTCAGAGACTGTAAAAATATTTACTTTCTATTAGCTTTTTTCGGCTAGTATAAAAAAAATTTTTTCATTCATGGATGAACTTTCCGTAATATCTATTTCCTTATCTATAGCTTCTCTTGGAATATTTTTTATTTTTTTCTCGTCGAATGATGATGATGATCAGGATGGAGGTAAATTGATTAAATCAGCACAAAGAATAAATTAACTTTAAGTAAATAAAGCATTTAATAAAGATTTATAACCTATAAAGCCTGCGTAAATACAACTTAGAAAAATAACATAAACTTCAATAGTCCCTAGTTTTTTTTTCTTTAAAATTTTCATTACTCTTAGTATTTATAAGATAATTTTATTTAATGGTATTTCTATTAACATGAGTATTTATTACATTCAGTCCATTATTAAATAACTATTAATGTCAAGCCAAAAAATAAAAAAAGAGTAAAAAATATTATTTTTTTGGTAATTTCTCTTTCCTCATTCTTAGCAAAAAATAAAGAAATTACTGGAGATGTGCTTAATAAAGCCCATCCTACTCCTATGGGAAGGGTTTTAAAAACAACTTGTTGTAGCAATATTCCTATATTGGTACCAAGAAGTATTGAAATCAAAAATCTTTTTTGTTGTTTTTTCTCTATGTTTTTTAAGAAAAAATTAATCTTAAATCCTTTTAGACTAATCAAAAAAATTATTGCACCTAATAATCTTATCTCAGTTGTAAGTAAAGGAGATAAATTGCTTTGAAGGAAGACTATCCTTGAAAAAAGACCTCCAAGAACAGCACATAGAACTGATAAAAAAGGAAAAGCAAAAATCTTAAAGTTATTTTTTTCTGAGAAAGTGGAGTTTTCCTCTTTAAAATCGTTACCTTTTTTGAGAATTATGAATAGCGAAATCGATACTATGATTATTCCAACCCATGATTTAGTTGTTAAATTTTCATTAATAAAAATTTCTCCTGACAAAGCAGCTATTAAGGGAGAAAGCGTTTCTATAGATAAAGTTTTTCTTGTGCCAATTGTTTGTAGTGACTTTAAATAGAAAGTATCACCTAAACCAATACCTATTATTCCACTTATTAATAAGATGAATATGTGTTTTAATTCTGTTACAGAACTTAGATTAATAAAAGCAGGTATAAAAACTAAAAAAGCTATTATATTTTTTATTAAATTTATATCTATTGATTTATATTTTTGAGTTTGCGTGCG
>FUFK010057528.1_pt1 | contig 16745 bp, 12 predicted proteins | sample 1021851 | NCBI WGS metagenome assembly FUFK01 (sample SAMEA51879418, study PRJEB19060) | metagenome | reverse complement strand
ATTCTTTAATGAAAATAATTTTTATTATGTNCATACTCCAATTATAACTGGTAGTGACGCAGAGGGTGCAGGTGAAATGTTTAGAGTAACTACTCTTAATTTAAATAAAGTTCCAAAAGATTCTGATGGAAAAATTGACTTTACTAAAGATTTTTTCTCAAAGGAAACAAATCTGACAGTTTCAGGACAATTAGAAGCTGAATCTATGGCGCTTGGCTTAGGAAAAGTTTACACATTTGGACCAACTTTCAGAGCTGAAAATTCAAATACCTCTAGACACCTTGCTGAATTTTGGATGATTGAACCAGAAATGGCNTTTTATGAACTTGATGACAATATAAATCTTGCTGAACAATTTATTAAGTATATAATTAAGTATGTATATGATAAATGCAAAAATGAAATTGTTTTTCTAAGTANCAGATTGGAAAAAGAAGAACAAAATATTCCCAAAAATGAAAGAAATGATTTTAGCTTGGAGGAAAGAATAAACTTTGTTATAAATAATGATTTTGTTAGAATAACATATAGCGAAGCATTTGATATCCTTAAGAACTCGAAACCAAATAAAAAAGGAAAATTTAAATTTCCATTAAATGAGTGGGGTGTTGATTTTCAAAGTGAGCATGAAAGGTTTCTTGTTGAAAAATATTTTAAATGCCCTGTGGTTGTATATGATTATCCATCAAAGATAAAAGCATTTTACATGAGAATGAACGATGATAAAAAAACAGTAAAAGCAATGGATATACTTTTTCCTGGCATTGGAGAAATTGTTGGAGGTTCACAAAGGGAAGAAAGAATTGATGTATTAAAGGAAAGGATTAAATCGTTAAATATTGATGAAAAAGAATTATGGTGGTATCTAGATTTGAGAAAATTTGGAACTGTAAAACATAGTGGCTTTGGTTTGGGATTAGAAAGACTTATTTTATTTATCACAGGTATGGGAAATATACGTGACGTAATTCCATTTCCAAGAACACCTAAAAACGCAGAATTCTAAATTATATCCCCTGTTATTTTGTAATTTTGATTCATTAATATCTATGTTAAATCAAAAGCTACAATTAAAACTTTCACAAAAACTATCTCCTCAACAGATTCAGTTGATGAAATTAATTCAATTATCAACTCTTGAATTTGAACAAAGACTTTCAAGAGAAATTGAGGAAAATCCAGCTCTTGATACAGTAAATGACAATNATGAAATTGAAAAAGGTGAATTTGATTTTGAAGAAAACAATGAAAAACAAGAATCATCTGATGATGAAATTGATATTTCAGACTATTTGACTGATGATGATATACCCGAATATAATTTAAGAACTAATAATTACAGTGAAGAAAATGAGAAAGCAATTCCTTATGCAGCAGGGACATCATTCAATCAATTTTTAAAAAACCAACTGCATTCATTTTCATTTAAAGATGAGGAATTAAAAATTGCTGAATTTATTTTAGGAAGTTTAGATCAGTTTGGATATTTAAGAAGGGAGTTAATTGATATATCTGATGACTTAGCATTTACCATGGGTATTGATGCTGATGAAAATAGGATTCAAAAAATATTAGATAAAATTTACCTTTTAGATCCTGCTGGTATTGGAGCAAAAGATCTTCAACAATGTTTACTTCTACAATTAAAGAGAAAGAAAATTAATAAAAATGTTTCAAATGCTACCAAGATAATAAAAGACTTATTTGATGAATTTTCAAAAAGACATTTTGATAAAATAAAGTCCAAATTAAATATTAGTGATGAGGATCTTAAAGAAGGTATTTATGAAATTGAAAAGCTAAACCCAAAACCCGGTGGAGCATACAATGAGACTACAAAAATTAATTCTTCAATAGTTCCTGACTTTACAGTTGAANTNNTTGATGGCGAAGTTAAACTAAAACTAAATTCNAGAAATGCTCCCGATTTGTATGTTTCTGAAGAATATAAAAATATGTTNTCTGGTTACTCTGAATCAAAAGAAAAAAGTAAAAGTCAAAAAGATGCAGTGATGTTTATTAAACAAAAGCTAGACTCTGCGAAATGGTTTATTGAAGCAATCAAACAAAGAAATCAGACNTTAATTATGACGATGTCAGCAATTGTAAATTTTCANAAAGAATATTTTTTAAGTGGAGATGAAAANAAATTAAAACCAATGATTCTAAAGGACATTGCTGAAGAAATAACTATGGACATATCTACAATTTCCAGAGTTGCTAACAGTAAATACGTAGATACGCCTTATGGTACCAAATTAATAAAATCCTTTTTTTCTGAGGGTATAAAAAATTCTAAAGGTGAGGAAATTTCTACTATTGAAGTTAAAAAGACTCTTGAAGCAATTATTGAATCTGAGAATAAACAAAAACCATTAACAGATGATCAATTAACTAAATTGCTGAATAAAGAAGGTTATCCAATTGCAAGAAGAACTGTTGCCAAATACAGAGAAATGATTGGAGCTCCTGTTGCCAGACTTAGAAGAAAGTTATAATGATAAGCCTATCGATAGTAATTGTCAATTATAAATCATGGCTGCCATTGACTGAATGTTTAGATAGTTTATTAAATCAAAATAATATAAACCCAAAAATAATTGTTGTGGATAATGATTCACAAGATAATGATGAATTAAATAAATTTNAATCAAAATATAATTCAATTGTTTGGAAAAGAAATGAAAAAAATTTTGGTTTCTCTAAAGCTTGTAATATTGGTGCGAAATTAGCAACCTCAAAATGGATACTATTTTTAAATCCAGATACAATAATTCCCAAAGATTGTCTTATAAAATTAATGAATAAAGTAGAGCATCTTGAAAAGCAAATCATTGGAATCAAACAAATCAATAAAGAAGGAAAAGACACTTATGCATATGGTAACTTTTTAAACTGGTATACCATAAATGGTATATTCCGATTTTTTTATCGAATGTTAAAAAATATATCAAAGNATAANCTTAAGAAAAAAGAATTTTTTAGTCCTGATTGGATTTCTGGATCATTTGTCCTTTTACAAAAAAAAGATTTTGATGAAATTGGTGGCTGGGATGAAGATTTTTTCATGTATTACGAGGACATGGATATTTGCAAAAGAGCAAGAATATTAAATATAAAAACAAAATTTTATAATAGCATATTTTGTTACCATATGCATGGTAAATCATCAAGATTTGATTATGATATAAAAGTTAATTCCAAAGCTCAAGTTATAAAATCATCACACATATACATTAAAAAGCATTACAAAGGGTTATCTAGAAATATTATTAGTCTNATTCTATACNTNTCTCAAGCNACTGANTTATTAATTNTATCAATNTTTNTTAAAGAAAAAAGAGATATANTNAAAAAAATTNTAGGANATTAATTATTNATCTCAGTATAAAATAATTCTANCCTAAATCTCTTATCGTNGTTAATTGGCTCAGGGTTTGGCCCATANAGAATAGTNCCTAAAGGATTAATNACAGATGAAATAGGTATATATTCTAATTCATCATTATTTTTAAGCTCAGTATTTACTGCATTAGTTATATCAGATGTTACTACCAATGCCAATTTTTTATTTAACGAATCATTTCTAATTATGTTTTTAACATGTTCTGAAATTCTTATTTTATACTTAATACCTTTTCTATCTTCATCGATTTCAATTAATCCGCTGTGAACTGCTTTCTGATCTTTTGGTTTTTGACCCTGAGACTGGTCAATAAAATAATCAACCACAGGTGCTTTACTTTCAATATCATATAAAAATAGTCTAGATGGCTCAATAATACCTCCACTCATATCAATAGCTTCTTTATCAATATACATAGTAAGATTTGCTTCATTTATCAACCATCCGTTAGATTTAATTTCACCAAGAATATCATTTCCAGTACCATCATCAAATAAATCAATTTCCATCATAATACCTTCACCCCCTTTTAAATAAACTCTTTTTAAATCTTCTGAATTACTATTTAAAGCTTTTGAGATTTCTGGTGACAAAGGATCTTGTTTTAAGATATTTATTTGATTACCAGTTAAATTTAATTTGAATGTCTTTTCTTCTCTATCAATAGTATCGTCAGAGGTGTCATCAGTTGTATCATTTCTATTNTATCTATCATANTCATAAACAATATTAATAGAGGCATCGGCATAATTTAATATTAATAAAAGAGGATCAGAGAAATCATAGGCACTTAAAAATAAACCTTTGAAATACAAGTTAAAATTATCCTGGTTGGACAAATCAATATTTCCTTCCATATCAATAATTTTTGACTGCATATAATCTTTATCAATTGGGATTCTAAGTCTTGGCGTAAGTCTTTCCTTTACCTGAGTAGATTCATCAACATCATCAGTATCTGGGTCATCTTCTTTATAAATAACAATTTCTTCGGTATTAATTTCAACCTCACCATCGAAAAGTACTTTTCCAGTAAAATTTTCTATAAACTGATCATTGGAATAATATTTAAGAAATGTTTCAAAATTATTGGATGGGTCATATGTACTTAAAAAATAATCTAGTTCTTGGACCTTAACCTTGAAACTAGCTTCCCTATTACCAATCAAAGAATCAATATCATAAACAGTAGCTCCTTGTCTAGGATTAATTGTATCAGTATCTACATTATCGAGTATACCATCATCATCAGTATCAGGATCCAACGGATCTGTTCCATTACTTCTTTCCAAAACATCGGCTAAACCATCACCATCACTATCGCTGTATATATCAAATGGATCTACATCATATTCATCAATAACACCATCACCATCGCTATCAAATGTATTGTTATAAAAAGGAATATCTAAATATGCATCAACAACAAGTTCGTTTTCTTTGATAATCAAAATATTGGAATCATCCCCCTCTTCCTCTTTAGTTTGACTTGTTATTCCAAAAATTGGATTTAATTCTTCTAGCCCTAGTTGAGTAACAAATGTTGCATCTCTATTTCCAAAAATTTGATCTTGTATTTTACCTAATTGATATATTGGAAGAGCAATGGACTTAAATGGTGGAATTCGTTTTTGTTTTACCGCAACATCAACATATTCAACATTTGTATCAAATGTATCAGATCTAAGAAAATCCGTTCCAATAGTGTTGTATTCCTTATTACAAGAAATAAAAAATAAAAAACATACTATGTAAAATTTAACTTTCATCACCTAAAAATTTGTTGTAAAAGTCAAGGTATTGTTTATCAAAATCATCATCAGAATAACATTCTAGCTCTGGAATTTTTATTTTCTTTAACAAATCTTTGTATTTACTCTTGATATCAGAAGCAAAAATAACGCCATCAGCGAGTGCCAATGAAATTTTGTACAAATTTTCGTAAGTAGGATCATCAAGAATAGATAAATTTTTATCTTGAATTTCATCAAATTTTAATTTANCTACAACCTTCTTATCAAGCTTTCCTTTGATTTGATTATCGTATAACGAAACAATGACCTTTGTGGTTTCAAACATAGGATCATCTTTATAAAAATTTTTCAAATATAATGGGAGTAATGAAGCTATCCAACCGTGAACATGGATTAAATCAGGCGCCCAATTTAATTTCTTTATTGTCTCAATTACACCTTTTGCAAAGAATATAGATCTTTCATCGTTATCCTTGTATAGCTTATTATTTTTATCAAATTGTACTAGTCGATTTTTAAAATAATCTTCACTATCAATAAAGTATACTTGCATTCTCTCTTTAGGTATGGATGCAACTTTCAAAATTAAGGGTATATCCATATCATCAATTATAAGATTTATTCCTGAAAGCCTAATAACTTCGTGCAACTGATGTCTTCTTTCATTTATGATTCCATATTTTGGGATAAATATTCTAGTTTGGCCACCGTGTTCATTTACCATCTTTGGCAATGCATAAGTCATGGTAGCTATTTCAGTTTGAGGCATATAAGGGATGACCTCAGAGGAAATGAATAAAATCTTTTTTCCTTTCATATATCCTATCTAGAATTAAAGACTACAAAATTACAAAAATTAAATAAGATTAGATGTAAAGTGTTATGTTTGCATGCTGTTAAAATTTTCTTANATGAGTATTGTAAAAACTATTAGTGATTTAAATACAACTTTGGTAAAACAACAGTCTAAATCCAATAAAATTGGACTAGTTCCAACAATGGGATCATTACATGAGGGCCATCTTTCATTNATTAGGAATGCAAGTAATAAATGTGATTTTGTTTGGGTANCTATTTTTATTAACCCTAAACAGTTTAATAGCTTAGATGATTTTAATGCTTACCCAAAGGACATCGATAATGATGTAAAAAAAATTTTCTCAATTTCAAAGCACATAAAAATTTTTATCCCATCAACAAATGAAATGTATCCTGATAAAAAATTTGATGAAAATTATGAATTTGAGCAAATTGGAAATGTTTTAGAGGGGAAGTATAGACCTGGTCACTTTAATGGAGTTGCAATAATAGTCAAAAAACTTTTTGATTTATTTTCCCCTAATATGGTCTTTTTTGGAGAAAAAGATTTTCAACANACTTTAATTATTAAAAGATTAATATCTTGGTNTTACCCCAAGATTAAAATTTTTGTTTGTCCAACAATTAGAAATAAAGATGGCTTAGCTCTAAGCTCAAGAAATCAATTAATTTCAAAAAAATTATTATCAAAATGTAAAATAATTTTTGAGACATTGCAATTTGCAAAAGCAAATTATGAAAAAACTGATTTTCCAATTTTACTTGAGGAGATTAGAAAAAAGATTGAGATTTTAGATGAGTTTAAGCTTGAATATTTTGAAATTAGAGATGAGGAAAAATTAGATCTTTTTTGCAAAGGCGAAAAAAAAAGTTTCCGAGGATTTATATCAGTTAAAGTTGAGGGAATTAGATTGATAGATAATTTACTTTTTAAGAATTAAATCTATGGTGCAGGATTAGGAAATAGTTCTTGAACTTGATTAATGTCTTTAATAATTTCTTCAGAGAGCTTAACGTTTATACTTTCAATATTTTCTTTTAATTGATTAATACTAGTTGCTCCTATAATATTACTTGTGACAAAAGGCCTATCATTAACAAAAGATAATGCAAGGTTTGTTAATGAAATATTATATTTTTTAGCAATTTGGTTGTACATAAGTGCAGCATTCATTGAGTTCTTTCCATTGTATCTTTTTAAATTTGGAAATAAATCAAGTCTACTTTTTTTTGGAATTTTATTGTTGAAATATTTTCCTGTTAAAACTCCAAACGCAAGTGGAGAGTAAGCCAGCAAACCTAAATTTTCATATTTACATATTTCTGAGCTTCCTATTTCAAATAACCTATTAAGAAGTGAATAAGGATTTTGAATTGTAATCATTTTAGGTAAAGATTTTTTTGAATATTCATTGAACTTCATAATAGCCCATGGGTTTTCATTTGACAACCCAATATGCCTTATTTTTCCTGAAANTATAAGTTTATTTAATTTTTCTANTATTTCTAAAAAGTTTTCCTCCCATGAATCTTTAACATACTGAAAGCTTCTGTTTCCAAAAGTGTTTGTAATTCTTTCAGGCCAATGCAATTGGTAAAGATCAATATAGTCTGTGTTGAGTCTCTTGAGACTGCCTTCAACTGCTTCTTCAATAGAATTTCCTTTAAACCCTGATTTCCTTATATGTGCTGTATACGCGCCAGGTCCAGCTATTTTTGTTGCTAGAATTACCTTCTCTCTCTTTTTACTATCATTAAACCACTTTCCAATTATTTCCTCAGTGACGGCATATTTGTCTGCAGTTGCTGGGACAGGATAAAGTTCAGCAGTATCAAAAAAATTTACTCCATTATCAATACTAAAATTCATTTGATCAAATGCCTCACTAACAGAATTCTGTCTTCCCCAAGTCATAGTACCTAGACAAATTTTACTGACTTTTATGTCTGTTGTTGGCAAAAAATTATATTCCATTATATTTTTAAATTTAACCCAATTGGACAATGATCTGAATGGACTACATCGTCTAAAATATAAGACTCTGAAATATTTTTCTTCAATTTTTCTGCAGCTAATAAATAATCAATTCTCCAACCCTTATTATTATTCCTAGAATTTGCTCTATAGCTCCACCAGGAATATTTATGTGGTTTATTATTAAATATCCTAAATGAATCAACGAATCCATCATTTATAAAATTATCAATCCAATCTCTCTCTTTTGGTAAAAAACCTGAAACTTTAGCGTTTCTAATTGGATCATGAATGTCAATGGCTTTATGACATATGTTGAAATCTCCCCCTATAATCAAGTTTGGGACATTTGAAGTCAAATTATTTATATATGTTTTAAAATCATCCATGTATTGAAACTTAAATGCTAAACGATTAATGTTGGTTCCTGAGGGCAAATATAAACTCATAACCGAAAAATTTTTAAAATCTATTCTCAAATTTCTACCTTCAAAATCCATATAATCAATTCCAGTTCCATATTCTACATTTAAAGGCTTCATTTTAGTTATTATTCCAACTCCACTGTATCCTTTCTTTTGTGCGGAAAACCAATAACTATGATAACCTAAATCAGTAAATTTTGATTTGTCAAACTGATCTTCATTAGCTTTAATTTCTTGAAAACAAACTATATCAGGATTATAATCTTTTAACCATTCCAATAAATTTTTTCTTAACGCTGCGCGAATCCCGTTTATATTATATGAGAGAATTTTAATCAATTTATTATTTAAAGCCAATTTGAAATATCAAGAGATTGAGAAAGAAAACTTTCAATATTTTCAATTGGAATCCTTTCTTGTACCATTGAATCTCTATCTCTTATTGTAACCGTATTATCTTCATTAGTTTGATGATCAATCGTAATACAATATGGTGTTCCAATTGCATCTTGCCTTCTATATCTTTTGCCAATTGCATCTTTTTCATCATAAATCACATTGTATTTTAATTTCAATTGATCTTTTAAACTAGATGCAATTTCAGGTAATCCATCTTTTTTGACCAACGGGAAGATCGCACATTTATTAGATGCTAAGATTTTTGGGATTTTTAAAACTGTTCTTTCAGTTCCATCGCTTAATTTTTCAATATTCAGGGATTGTGAGAAAACAGCTAGAAACATTCTATCTAGACCGATTGAAGTTTCGATAACGTATGGTGTATATTTTTTTTCATCAACTGGATCAAAATATTTAATTTGTTTTGAGGAAAAATTTTCATGATTTGATAAATCAAAATCAGTTCTTGAGTGAATACCTTCAAGCTCTTTAAAGCCAAATGGAAAATCAAATTCAATATCACAAGCAGCATCAGCATAATGAGCAAGTTTTTCATGGTCATGAAACCTAAACTTATTCTGGTCGATACCTAATGAAAGGTGCCATTTCATNCTATTNTCTTTCCAGAACTCATACCATTTTTTTTGATNTCCAGGCTTAATAAAAAATTGCATTTCCATCTGTTCAAATTCACGCATCCTAAAGATAAATTGTCTCGCTATAATCTCATTTCTAAATGCTTTACCAATTTGAGCTATACCAAACGGGATTTTCATTCGACCTGTTTTTAAAACATTCATGTAATTAAGAAATATTCCTTGTGCNGTTTCNGGTCTAAGATATAAATCAGATGAACTTTCAAGAGATGCTCCAAATTTTGTGTTAAACATTAAATTAAACTGCTTTACATCTGTCCAATTGCATGATCCTGAGATTGGACAAAGAATATTATTATCTAATATTATCTGTTTAAGCTCATTTAAATTGTCTTCATTTAGTGCTTTATTTAATCTATCTTTTAGATTATTGATTTGAGAATTATATTTTTTGGCTCTTTCATTCGTAGATAAAAACATGTTTAAATCAAATTTTTCCCCAATTCTTTTTTCATTCTTTAAAACTTCCTTATTTAACTTATTTTGAACTTTATCAATAAAATCTTCAATTAAATTATCTGCACGATATCTCTTTTTTGAATCCTTGTTATCAATAAGTGGATCATTAAAAGCATCCAAATGACCACTTGCTTTCCATGTAGTTGGATGAGAAAATATAGCTGAATCTAATCCAACAATATTATCATTCATATTTATCATTGATTTCCACCAATAATCTTTAATATTATTTTTTAGTAAAACACCATTTTGACCATAATCATATACTGCGCTCAATCCATCATAAATTTCACTGGACTGAAAAACAAAACCATATTCTTTAGCATGTGAAATTATTTTTTTGAATTTTTCTTCAGACATGTAACAAAAATACTATATTCATCTTTATTATGATTTTAATAATTAAAAATAAATTCTTTTAGTTATTGATGTTTATGAAAGTTCAGTCCCCTCTCCTATTACTAATAGTAATTATTTTTTTGAACTCCTGTGCAAAAAGAGGTACACCTGATGGTGGGCCTAAAGATGAAAATCCGCCTGAAATTGTAAGAGAAGTTCCCAATAACAATTCTATTTATTTTAATGATGATAAGATTAGAATTTTTTTTGATGAATACATAAAATTAGAAAAATTAAATTCTCAGCTTGTTGTATCTCCTCCAATTGATAAAAGTAAATATTCCATTTTCCCACAAGGTGGTGCTTCAAAATATATTGATATAGAAATTAACGAATCATTAAATGATAGTACAACTTATGTCTTCAATTTTGGACAAAGTATAGAGGATAATAATGAAGGTAATAAATTACCATTTTACAAGTATGCATTCTCGACTGGTTCATACATAGATTCTCTNGANATTGATGGCTTAATTAAAGATAGTTATTCTGCAAAAACAGATGAATTAATNACGGTTATGCTTTATCCAAAAAACGAAAAATTTTATGATTCAATAATATATAAAGAAAAACCAACTTATGTTGCTAGCACTCTGGATAGTACATATTTTAATTTTACTAATGTAAAGACAGGCAAGTATCATCTAATAGCANTTAAGGATAANAACAATAATTTTTTATTTGATCCTTTAATCGATAAAATTGCCTATTATGATAGCATANTAAATCTTCCAGGNGAGTATNAAATTGATTTNAGAATTTTTAAAGAAAATCCAGAATTTTTCATTTTCAAACCATTCCAAACATCCTATAACAAACTGTCATTTGGATATAGAGGAAGTACTGACAGTTTAGATATAAAAATTTCTAATAAAAACATTATTGATTCATCACGAATAACATTAGAAAAAGAAACTGATACCTTAAATTTNTGGTTTAANGAATTCGATTATGATACTATTTATTTAGATATAAAAAATAAAAAATTCAAAGAACAATTTAAAGTTCCGTATCCAAGAAAGAAATTAGAAAGAGACTCTCTTCAAATCAATAGTGATATACAAAATTCTATCGATTTAGGAGAAAAATTTATTTTAAATAGTAACATTCCTATATCAAAAATTGATGATCAATACATAAGTATTTATAATAAAGATTCAGTAAGAATTGAATNTTCAACTCGCATTGAAAATGGAATTGATATCATTTTTGATTTTGAGATTATACCAAATGATAAGTATACCATTAATGTCTTACCTAATGCAATCCTTGATTTTTTTGATAATACTATTGATACACTTAAATACTCGTTTAATACAAAAAAGAGTTCCGATTACGGATTGTTAATTGTTGATATTGAAACATTGAAAAAGTATCCAATTATTGTTGAACTATTAGATACTAAGGAAAAAATTATTCAATCTAAATATATTCAAAGTCAATTTGAAGAATGTATTTTTGAAAATATTAATCCAGGGGACTATAATTTNAGATTGATTCATGANAAAAATGAAAATTATAAATGGGACTCTGGAAATTATTTAAATAAAATTAAACCCGAAGAAACAATACACAGTTTAGAAANAATAAAAATNAGAGCAAATTGGGTTATTCGTGAAAAAATATAATCTATTATTTTTTAATGTTTGCTTTAACATATTCTCTATTAAGCTTAGCAATATAATCTAATGAAATGCCCTTTGGGCATTCAACATGACATGCNCCNGTATTTGTACAATTTCCAAAACCTTCTTGATCCATTTGATTAACCATATTTAAAACTCTGTCNGTAGCTTCAACTTTACCTTGTGGTAAAAGAGAGAATTGGGAAACTTTTGCNGATACAAAAAGCATTGCAGATGAGTTTTTACAACTAGCAACACATGCACCACAACCAATACATGTTGCAGCATCAAATGCTTTATCAGCATTTTCTTTTTCAATCGGTATTGTATTAGCATCTAAAGTATTACCAGATGTATTAATNGAGATGAANCCACCNGATTGNTGTATTCTATCAAAAGCNGATCTATCAACAACTAAATCTTTNATAATTGGNAANGCTTTAGCTCTAAATGGNTCAATATATATNGTNTCACCATCTTTGAATNTCCTCATNTGAAGCTGACAAGTNGTAATTAATTTATCNGGACCATGAGGCTCACCATTTATAAACATNGAGCANGANCCNCANATACCCTCTCTACAATCATGATCAAATGCAACAGGNTCNCCATNNTCCTCAATTATTTTTTCATTTANNACATCCATCATTTCAAGAAATGACATATCAGGAGAAATATTATCAATCTCATAATCAATCATACTACCTTTTGATTGGTTATTTTTTTGTCTCCATATTTTTAAATACAATTTCATTATTTATATGATCTACTTTTTAATTCAACATTCTCAAATTGTAATTGTTCCTTGTGTAATTTAGACAACTCTATATTAGGGTTATGCTCCCAAGCTGAAACAAATCTAAATTCATCATCATTTCTTAAAGCTTCACCTTCTTTAGTTTGATANTCTTCTCTGAAATGACCTCCACAAGACTCATTTCTATTAAGTGCATCTAAAGCAAATAATTCACCTAATTCCATAAAATCAGCAACCCTCAAGGCTTTTGCTAATGATTCATTGAAAGAAAATTTTTCGCCAGGAATTTTTAAGTTTTTATAAAAATCTTTTCTCAAATTTTGAATGTCTTTAATCGCTTTTTTTAAATCCTTTTTATTTCTTGACATTCCACAATTATTCCAAATTATTTTACCCAATTTCTTATGGAAATAGTCAACAGATTTAGATCCTCTATTAGACATAATTTTATCAATTTTTTCTTCAACTAATTTTTTTGCCTCTTTGAATTCAGCTAAATCTGATGAAATTGGTCCAGTTTTAATATCATCCGCTAGAAAATCATTTATTGTATTTGGAAGTACAAAATAACCATCAGCTAATCCTTGCATTAGTGCTGATGCTCCGAGCCTATTTGCTCCATGATCTGAAAAATTGGCTTCACCAATAGCATAGCAACCTGGAATGGTAGTCATTAAATTGTAATCAACCCATAATCCTCCCATTGTATAGTGAACAGCAGGATAAATCATCATTGGAGTTTTGTATGGATTTTCATCAACAATTTTTTCATACATCTGAAATAAATTTCCATATTTAGCCTTAATAACTTTCTCTCCCAAAGATCTAACTAAATTAATATCAGATGTATCTAATCCTTTAATTAAAGCCTTCTCTTTTCCATACCTAATTATAGANGAAGAAAAGTCTAAAAAAACAGCTTCACCTGTTTTGTTAACACCAAATCCAGCGTCACATCTTTCTTTTGCAGCTCTTGATGCAACATCACGTGGTACTAGGTTTCCAAAAGCGGGGTATCTTCTTTCTAAATAATAATCCCTTTCATCTTCACTCAAATTAGTTGGCTTAAGTTTACCCTCTCTTATCTTTTTTGCATCATCAATTTTTTTTGGAACCCAAATCCTACCATCATTTCTCAAAGATTCGGACATTAAGGTAAGTTTAGACTGGTAATCTCCTGAAACAGGTATGCAAGTTGGATGGATTTGTGTGAAAGAAGGATTTGCAAAAAGAGCTCCTTTTTTATGAACTTTCCAAGCTGCAGATACGTTACTACCCATAGCATTAGTAGATAAATAAAATAAATTNCCATANCCACCNGANGCTAAGACAACCGCATGAGCAGAATGACTTTCAATCTCTCCNGTAATTAAATTACGAGTGATTATTCCTCTAGCTTTNCCATTAACAATAACNATATCCATCATTTCATGTCTTGTAAACATTTTTATTTTTCCTCTGGCTACTTGTCTATTCATTGCAGAATATGCGCCNAGTAATAATTGCTGTCCAGTTTGTCCTTTTGCATAAAAAGTTCTAGAAACCAATACCCCACCAAATGATCTATTATCTAAAAGACCTCCATATTCTCTAGCAAATGGAACTCCTTGAGCAACACATTGATCAATAATACTAGATGAGACTTCTGCTAATCTGTAAACATTAGCNTCTCTTGANCTGTAATCNCCACCTTTGATAGTNTCATAAAATAACCTGTAAACTGAATCACCATCTCCTTGATAATTTTTAGCAGCGTTAATCCCTCCTTGTGCTGCAATAGAATGAGCTCGCCTGGATGAGTCTTGAAAACAAAAGGCTTTAACATTATAACCTTGCTCTGCTAAAGTAGCAGATGCAGAACCACCTGCTAAACCAGTACCAACAACAATTATATCAATATTTCTTTTATTTGCAGGACTTACCAAACGAACATTATTTTTATGACTGCTCCACTTAAGATCTAATGGACCATCAGGGATATTTGATTTTAAAGTTGATTTAGATTCTTTGGGTTTAAGATCCTTAATTAAAGAATGTAAATCGATGGATTTATTTCTAATAACTCTATTTTTTTCTAAATAATTGGGATCTGTAGACTTTATAGGATGTCTGTTTTCAGATTTATGCCAGTCAGAATCCCAATCCTTAAGTTTACATTTAACACCAGTACTTTTTTTAATAACTTTTTGAATACCATTATCAAACTTGTGATAATACCTAACACAAACTGTCAAGCTATCATCATCATTATAGTTTTCCTTTGGTTTACGATAATTGAGAGAGTACGTTATTTTTTTCATTCACGTGTTAAAATTAATAATAAATAATAAAATATTGAAAAATTGATGGGAATAATTTTATAACACATAATATATCATATAAAAACAATAATTTATAACACATACATAATTTTATTATGTGTTACATTAAGGTACATTATGTGTTATAAATGTGTAAAAAAATGAAATAATGCTATAAAACAAAATCCAGCAGGTATTCCAATTCCGAATGCATAACTTATCTTATTTATAATTGATGAATATTTATTATTAGTTCCTAATGATTGGGTTGAAGATGAAAGCCCATGAATTAAATGTAAAGACAAAAAAATGAAAGATAAACAATATAAGCCTACTCTAACAGGATTTTCGAATTTATGTATTAATTCTTCATAATATCTGTCAGGGTCCTCAGGTAGTACTTGAATATATTTGTAATCCATTTCTGGAACCCAAAAATCATAAAAATGTAAAGCCAAAAAGGATAAAATAACGATTCCTGATATAATCATATTTCTTGATACAAACATTGAGTTTCTTGATCCTTTGTAAACTGCATATTTTACTGGCCTAGCTTTCCGATTTTGCCAGTCTAAAACAAAACCCATTACAAAATGAAATATAACACCAACAATTAANATTGGCTGTAAAATAAACTGTACCAACGGGTTATTACCCATAAAATGTGAAAGCATATTAAAAATACTTTCACTGAAAACGGAGGTTATATTAATTAAGAAGTGCTGAGTTAAAAAAACTATCAAAAATACCCCAGAAAGTGCCATGGCAATTTTTCTACCAATCGAGGAGTTAAAAAGTTTTTTCATTATTAAATCGTAATAGATTACAAAATTAATTCACAATGAAATCAGAAACAAGAAATTAAAGCTATTTAATAGAAAAATTTCTTNAAANNCCATTAATATTTAATGTATAGTNGCCNTTGGANAAATAAATATTTCCATCTTCGGATTTATCAGAACTTAATCCAATCTTCTTTAATTTATTTTTATTAAGAGATTCATTGATTATTGGTAAAATTTCGATATTGTTAAATCCTTTATCAAAATTTAACTGTCCTTTATTTAAAATATTATTCATGTTATCCNNGATCGTGTAATCATACATTACTGAATTATCTGANTACACAATCGCTTTAACTGGGGATTTAAAAAAAACATTTGAATAGTTGGATTTTTTTCCCCANGAATTTGAGTGTTTCAAATCATTTATTTCAAAAATAATNAAAGGTTTCTCTTTATTTTTTTCAATCATAAAATCATTAAATAAATCTAAATTTGTTTTGTAGATAGATCTTCCATGTGTTCCAACTAATAAATCATTTTTTTCAGTTTGAATTACTAAATCATGGACAGCAACCCTATTTAATGTAGATTCAAATGGGTGCCATTTTTTTCCACTATTAAATGAAATGAATAAACCATTGTCTGTACCAGCATACAGAATTTCTTTTCTATTAATATCTTCTCTAATTACATTAACAGGTGATAATGGAAGATTAGATGAAATATTTTCCCAATTATCGCCATTATCATCACTAAGGAATATATATGGCTTAAAGTCGTTGTATCTATATCCATTCAATGATAAGTAAATCCTATTATTTTCATGTTTTGAAAAAATTACTCGGCTAACCCATAGATCAGGTGGTAAATTTTTATTTATCGACTTCCAGCTTTTTCCAGAGTCGACACTAATACTTAAAATCCCATCATCAGAGCCAACAACTAATTTGCCAAACTGAAAAATCGATTCATCAAAACTAGTTATA
>FUFK010056430.1_pt1 | contig 16749 bp, 11 predicted proteins | sample 1021851 | NCBI WGS metagenome assembly FUFK01 (sample SAMEA51879418, study PRJEB19060) | metagenome | reverse complement strand
GGATTTTTGTCTCTTGATAAAAGTGCCACTGCCGTCAGGATTTGTCCTGATTGACAATATCCGCATTGAGGGACCTGTTCNGCAATCCAAGCCTGTTGAACGGGATGACTATTATCATCAGAAAGACCTTCAATAGTAGTAATGTCTTTTCCTAAGACTTCTTCTATGGTTACACCACATGAACGAACTGGCCGTTCTTTGATTAGTACAGTACATGCACCACATTGCTGAATTCCACATCCATATTTTGTACCTGTTAAATTCAAAGAGTCTCTCAAAACCCAAAGAAGTGGAGTGTCAGCGTCAACATCAATTTCATATTTTTGATTATTAATTATTAATTCATACATATTTAGTTTTTTTGTTTAAAATTTATTTAAATTCTAAATATTAGATAAGTTCTTGCTTGAGAATAGGAAGTTTTCGAATTCGTTTTCCTGTAGCAGAATAAATAGCGTTTGTGATAGCAGGTGGCGTTGGTGGTAATCCAGCATCACCTCCTGAAGGGGCAAATTTACTATCTATAATTCTTACATTGATGATTGGGCAATCTTTCATTTTCGCAATTTTGTAATCATCGTAGTTACTTTGCTGAACTCTACCATCTTTGAAAGTAATTTGTTCTTTAGTTGCGATTGATATACCCCATATGATACAACCCTCTGTCTGAGCAATTAATGTATCAGGGTTGACATATTCACCTACGTCAATCACGCAATTAATTTTATGAATTGCCAACTTACCACGTTTACTCACAGATACTTCAGCTACTTGAGCGCAGACACCTCCTTGAAAATTCCCAATTGATATTCCTCTCCCATATCCTTCAGTTAAGTGACTTCCCCAATTTGCATCTTCAGCAACAAGCTCCAATGCCCTACGGAATCTAGAATTATTGCGAAGCAGCTGCATTCTGTAAACAAAAGGGTCGATATTAGCAAAGTGTGCAGATTCATCAATTGCACTTTCTAGATAAAATGTGTTTTGAAACATATAAGATCTCAACCATCCTAGAGGGATCTCCATATCAACGGTTGTGTGGTTGAAATTTACACCCTTAAGATCGTAATGAGGCTCAAACTTTGGAGCAAATAGAGATGCCAATGAGCTGGTTAAGCCAGAGTGTGCACTGCTAGAATAAGCCATCGGATTGATATCAATCATTTTTAAAAATTTGCTATTTTGAACCCATTGTGAACCTGCAGCTTGCTGATTTTCAAACTGTTCGGGGAAACCATTACTCCCAAGGCTGATCTGGAAACGACTTTTACTGGTTGGGTGATAATAATCATGCTGGATATCTTCTTCACGAGACCAAAATACTTGAACTGGTTTTCTAAGTTTTTTGGATAGAAGGACTGCTTGCTCAACAAAATCCTCACCCCACAGTCTGAAGCGTCCTCCAAAACCTCCTCCAACATAAGTAGAATGAACCTTAATTTGGTCTTCATTTAATCCTGTGGTGTCTTTGATTTTCTTTAAAGCTCCAGATTGCATTTGAAACGGTCCCCAAACTTCACATTTATTTTTTTTAACCGAAGCCGTGCAATTCATAGGTTCTATAGCAGCATGACTTAAAAATTGTATTTCATATTCAAGATCAAGCGTTTTTTCTCCCTGAATTTTACCCTTTCCCATTTTCTCTAAACTTGACGAGAAAAGTGCTTCAAGTGATTTAGTGCCTAAATTATGTTTTTTTCCTCCTTCAAACTGAACAACTAACGCTTCTAATCCCTTTTGAGCATGCCAGGAAGAATCTGCAACTACAGAAATTCCATGAGGGATTGGCAAAACTGCAATAACTCCTTTTACTGATTTAGCAGCATTTTCATCAAAATTAGTGACCTCTCCTCCAAAAAAATGAGCTTGACTGACGGCGGCAAAAAGCATTCCTGGAAGACGAATATCGGTCCCATAAACTGCACTTCCATTGACTTTTGAGGGAATGTCAAGACGTTGTATAGGTTTCCCAATAAAACGATAATGATTTTTGGATTTTAATGTTGGGTTTCTTGGAGGATCTAGTTGTGAAGCAGTTTCAGCAAGCAGACCAAAGCTTATTTTTCTATTGCTGGATTGATGGTGAATAAAACCTTTTTTAGCTATGCATTCTCTAACAGGCACCTTCATTTTTTGAGCACCTGCCTGAATGAGTAGCTCACGAGTTCCTGCTCCGATTTCTGCAAGACGATCCCACCACAACCTTATTCCTCGATTACCACCTGTTGAAACACTTGAGCTAGTATAGTATTCAGAGCGGATTTTATTTGTTGTGACCACTTTTATTTTTTCCCATTCTGCATCCAATTCTTCTGCAATGATCATTGCGTGGGCCGTGTGCGTCCCTTGCCCAATCTCTGAAGTAGGGCTTATGATTGTGATGTTATTGTCTTTTGAAATACGAACAAATAATCCTAGTTCCTCCGACTTGGCATCCGGACTGCTGACGAGGGGATTGGAATGAAAACTACATCCAACTANCATNCCTGTTCCGGCAANGGTCGTAACCTTAAGAAAAGTTCTTCGACTGATTTTTTTATCAGGCATNTTGTTTCTCCATTATTTCACCAGCTTTATGAATAGCTTTCCTTATTCTTGGATAGGTTCCGCAGCGACATAAACCATTCATGGTTCGATTGATCAATTGATCGCTTGGATTTTGATTTCTATTAAGAAGAGAAACAGCTGTAAGAATCTGACCAGATTGACAGTAACCGCATTGAGGAACTTGTTCTGCGATCCAAGCCTGTTGAACCGGATGACTGTTATCCTCAGAAAGTCCTTCTATGGTAGTGATTTCTTTTCCTGCAACTTCCTCGATGGTCACACCACAGGAACGAACAGGACGTCCCTTTATCAATACAGTGCAGGCTCCGCACTGCTGAATACCGCATCCGTACTTGGTTCCGGTTAAATTCAAAGTATCTCTTATTACCCACAACAATGGAGTGTCGGGTTCGACATCCACTCGATGTNNTATACTATTAATGCTAACTTCAATCATATTGCCCCTCTCAGAATTATATTACCATTAAGTACTCAGTTCTTTATGGATTCAAAATAATTAATTATTTAAATTAAACAATATATGTCTAGCNATAACATCAAAAAAACTGGAAAATTAGAAAAAATATTATTAGTTCTTAAATTTTAATGTAAGGATTATGTTAAAAATTTCTAAATAAGCTTGACTCAANGTCNAAACTATGTGCTNATTCNCTCTCATATCTTTTTTTTAAAAANAGTAACATGCTGAATTTAATGCTAAAAAAACAAAATATTTATATTTTCTCATTTTGCTTCATTTGGGGACTTTTTTCAGGAATGGTCCAGGCCGGTGAAACTCCTTCAGTGGAAGGAACTCGGGTTTATTTCATCAATTTAAAGGATGGTCAAACTGTCAAAAGTCCGTTTCTGATTCAATTCGGACTTACTTCGCAGATGGGCATTGCCCCGGCCTTAGCAGACTGGCCCGATACTGGCCATCATCACCTGATCATCGATGCTCCGACTCCCAAACCTAATAAGGCAATCAGCAACAAGCACATTCATCTTAACCTTGGGCAAACGGAGTACATGCTTGAATTACCAGCTGGAGAGCACACCCTTCAGNCAGTTTTCGGTGATTATACTCATGTTCCCCATGATCCACCGGTGATGTCGAAAGTGATAACCATCAAAGTAGAATAATTGTGGAAATGAAAAAAAAGCGGTTGACGATCGGAATCCAGGTTGCGGTTCTGGTAGTGGGAGGAGCCCTGATCTCGCTTGCAGCCTTATCATATATTTTAATCCAGATGCAAAGTGGATATGCATTCAACCAGTTTATGGAACGTCATGAACGCTTGACGAATCTGATGGCCAATGAAATGGCCCCGGCACTTCATTTGGGAGACGGACGTATTATCGGNAAAAAAGTAAAGGCCTTTGTTTCAACTTCGGAAGAAAACCTGATTTTATTGAAGGCCTTTGATATGGATGCAAATGAGGTCTATGAGATTAGGAATCAAGAAAATACTCCGAATGTGAAACAAATCCTTAAGAAAAACTTAGATGATTTAAGTGAAGGAGAAAGCTTCATTNAGGAATTCGAGAATTCAATCATCATCTATAAGCCTGCCATTCTTCCAGGTGAGGAAGTCGGCGGATTTATATCTGTTCTCTGGAGTAAGCATCAATTGCAGGAACTGGAATGGGAACTCTTAGTTACGGCTTTACTGACCATGCTTGCCGTTGTTGTGATTGGGAGCTTATTAACGATTATTGTCATTCATCGGTTGATCACTAAACCTGTTTCCGAAATGGTGATGATGATCGATCAAGGTTCCAGGGAAATTGCAGATGCCAACAACAATTTATCCGTCCGGACTCATCGTCAGAGTTCTTCATTAGTAGAAACAGCAGCGTCAATGGAAGAGATGTCGAGCATCGTAGAGAATAATGCCGATGAAGCTAAAAAAGCTTCCAATATTGTCAGGAACGCCAGAGGAACGGTGGATTCAAGTCGCGAGAGTTTATTGGAGGCGGTAGGAAGAACGATTGAAACCAACGAAAGAACTCTGGCGGATCTTCAAACGACCAATACGAGGGTGGTCGAGGCAATGGCTGCGATCACGCAAAGTTCCCAGAAAATTTCTGGAATCATTACCTTGATCAATGACATNGCTTTTCAAACCAATTTACTTGCTCTNAANGCNTCNGTCGAAGCTGCCAGAGCGGGNGAACACGGAAAGGGCTTNGCCGTGGTGGCAACCGAAGTGAGNAAANTNNCNCANCGTTCNGCCAAGGCCTCTTCGGAAATTGGGAAATTGATCGAATCNAGTTTAGANAACATCAACAGTGGNANGGATTTTGTTGAGAAAAGTGATGAAGCACTTGGNAGNATGAAAAANGAAACCGAAGAGATCCTTCAGGATTTAAAGAANCAAAGCAGTGAAAATCTGGAAGCAATCCTGAGGGCNGTTNTCGAATTCTCAGAAATGATGGAGAACATTGAGGCGGCTTCCCAGGAGCATGCCAGTGGAATCAATCAGGTGAATCAGGCAATTTCGGAAATGGACCAGATGACCCAGGAAAATGCTTCAATGGTCGAACAAAANGCGGTTGCCAGTCAGAATATGGCCCAGGAAGCTAACCGGTTAAGAAAAATGTTCATCACTACTAAGGATATGAACTACCAGTTAGAACAAGCAATGAACTATCTTCCAAATCAGGAAATTGGTCCGGGAAACTATCATTCACGGAAAGGCTTAACCCAGAGTGCCAGAGAAGACCAGATTCTTGAGCCCAAAAGTAAGTATGGAATGATAGAAAATAATCAGTACAAGGGTGATTTTAAATAGGACGATCTTTAGTCCATATTTGAATGAATCAAACAAGATTAGATGAAGTACGATATATCAAAAAATAAAATAAAACTTCACGAGTCGCTTTCACTGGATGTTATTGGAGAGTTGAAAGCAATAATGGATGAAGAATTNCCCAAAAAATCGAAAAAATGGGTGGTCGATNTGAAAGAGGTAAATTCNATTGACACAGCGGCGATTCAATTTTTTGTANTTCTAAAAAATAATCTTGAAAATCAAGGGAAAAATGTGCAATTCATGAATTTATCGGAATCACTCCAAAAAGATATCGAACTTCTGAGTCTTGAAGGTTTTATTAATGATTCATCTCATACAGGAGAAAAATGAAATTACCACTCATTACCATAAGAGGTAAATTATTCCTCATATTTGTGATCAATTCACTGGTTACGATCATCATTTCAGGTTTGGTTATTAACTCTTTTTTGGGGTTGTCAAGCAANCTCCAATACAGTTCTGAAATCCTTTCAGATTACAAGACAAACTTGGATTCGATAAGGATAGAGCAGTCAAAATTGAAAGGGCATACCCAATCATTTTATCTGAATGTAACCAAAGACACGGTTAAAGATGGAATATCCAANCTTAATGAATCTTTGAACAGTATTGAAGAAACTTTGAGTCTATTGAATGTGGAAGCAAACGAATCCATCAATAATATCGATTATTCCAGTCAGGTANGATTTACTTTTGGAAATGAACTCTCTGGAATACTTGAAGAAAATNTAAAAGAACAAAAAGAAAGGGACAATCTATTCAGTTTTAACGAAAAGAATCAATATCTGTATGATTTCCAATTGAATTTGGATCGCTCAACGGATGATCAGGATGAGGATATCATTATTCCTAAAACTCCTTTTCAATCAAACATTAATTCTGATCTTGAATTGATACAAAGAGAGATCATCAATCTTAAAATTTTTGTAAAAAATACTGCAAAAAATTCTCTTGATATCATGGAGGTCACTCCCAAATCTAAAAAAAGTATCTCCAATCTGATCAACGCATTCAATGATTTCAAAGAAAAAAGGAAAAGAATTGTTTTCAAGATAAGATCAAAACGAAGCCTGATTGCAGGAAGACCAGAATATACTGAATTTATGGCAAAGATGTATGGCGGTGAAGGAAGCCTGCAAGGAAAAGAGGATGATTATGATAATGCNAAATATTTCAAAGATAATCTGTTCTTTAAAATTCAAACACTGATTGAAAGACTTGACGAAATCATCAGTCAGTCGAAAAAGAAAGAAGATGAAAAGAAAGTTATCAATATTTCTGAATTTGATAAAACATATGAAGCTGTTTATCTGGAATTAAAAACCATTGTTGAAGAGACGGAAACACAAAACAATATTGATGCCTTTAACCAATTCCATCAAACGTTTCTTGATACTTTAGAACAGGTAAAAATCAGCAATCAATTAATTGTAGAGTCTGAACAACTGGCAAACCGTTTTTCTGAATTGAATCTGATTTTGTCAAAGGTTCTCGGTGACATCAATTATTCATTGAGAAAAGAATCAGACTCTGTAAATAAAAGTGTTATTTCGGATGCAGAAAATTTCATTTGGGTTGTTTTAATTGTTTCAATAATTGGTCTTGCCATCAGTTTATTGTTTGGTTTTCTCGTTCGACGTTCGATCACGAATCCCGTCGACAGACTGGTTGACACGGCAAAGGACATTGCTGAAGGAGAAGGAGACTTAACCAAGCGGATAAAGGTGGCTGAGGAGGATGAATTAGGAATTCTTTCGAACTGGTTCAACACCTTTTTAAGACGATTGAATGACATTATTATTCAAGTAAAACAAGATGCCCATCAGATCAATGAAGTTTCTCAGGAAATGGCAGCTGGCAACCTGGACCTTTCTTCCAGAACCCATCAACAGAGTGCATCTTTGGAAGAAACCGCAAGCTCGATGGAGGAAATCAACAGCATTGTTCAAAACAGCGCAGAAGAGGCAAAAAATGCGAATACCCTAACGAAAAATGCCCAAAAGTCAGTTGAGAATAGTCGTAAACAACTTCTAGATACTGTTGATGAATCGATCAAAAATAATCAGGAGATGCTTACAACTCTCCAGGAAACCAACTCCAAAGTAGTCGATGCGATGGAAGACATCATGTCAGGGTCTAAGAAAATTGCAGGGATCATCACACTTATCAATGATGTTGCTTTTCAAACCAATCTTCTCGCATTGAATGCTTCTGTTGAAGCTGCAAGGGCCGGTGAGCATGGAAAGGGTTTCGCTGTTGTTGCAACCGAAGTGAGAAAATTAGCCCATCGTTCTGCCAAAGCATCCAAAGAAATTGGAGACCTGATCGAAAACAGTCTGGAAAGTATCGAAACTGGAAGGAACCTGGTTACGGAAGGCGAAAAAGGGATGCATGAAATGCGAGAAAAAGTAGAAACGATGCTGAACCATCTGAAGTCAGAAAGTGACGAAAACCTTAATGATATCATCAAATCTTTTCTCCAGGTTTCTGAAGTGATGGAAAATATTAAAGTTGCTTCTCTGGAACAGGCGGACGGAGTTGGTCAAATCAACACCACCATTGCCGATATGCAGAGAATCACTCAGGAAAACGCAACGTTGGTGGAAGAAAATGCCAGAGCCAGTTCCAGCATGGCAAACAATACAAAACACCTTGAAGAAATCTTAAACAATTTCATTGTCGGAGAAGAAACAGTNACACAGAAAATTGAAAATAAAGGAGGTGATCNGCTTTTGTTAGGTGCTTCAACCGAGCAAAATTATGAAACTGGNGATGAAATTCCTTCTNCAGAAATAACGGANGAAGAACAAAAGCAAATTGAGAAATTTAAAAACATGCCGCCATTCAAATAGTCTGTAATTTTTTAAATCATGGATCAGAAAGTTCAGGGTAATTTTCAGCCGAATATCCAAAAACCCTCNGATGAACAATATTTTAAATATAAANTTCTGGTTGAAAATGAATTNGGTTTGGATTGGAGTAAAGAAAAAAAATATCTACTCCACGGAAGACTGAATGCCAGGTTGTTTGAATTAGGTATCAATTATGATCAGTATTATGACCTTTTAATCAATGATCAAGAAACCAAGGAAAAAGAATTATTTTATAATTTTGTTACTACTAACAAAACAGAGTTTTTCCGTGAACCATCGATCTTCCTTTGGATCAGAGATAACATCCTGCCTCCTCTAAGAGAACAGATTGTTAGTGGGAAAAAGAAAAAAATCAGGTTCTGGTCTGCAGGATGTTCCTCTGGTGAAGAAGCTTATTCCTTATCTTTTGAGACACATGCCATGGCAGGGATGCTATCCCATGAAAAAGAACCCTATAGAATCCTTGCAACGGATATCAATACCCAAGCTATTGTTTCAGCATATAAGGGAATTTATTCTCATGAACTTGTAAAAAATTTACCTCAGTCTGTATTGAATAAATTTTTTGTTCCTGTTCCGTCGAATGATGGGCGATCTAAACTTTTTGTCATCAAGGATTTCATAAAAAATCTCATCCAATTTCGTGTATTGAATTTTTTGGATGAGCATTATCCGATTGCCACACAGTTTGACATCATTCTTTGTAGAAACGTGCTTTATTATTTTAAGGAAGAAGTCAGGAAGGTTGTTTTTGAAAAAATGCTCGGTTATTTGAATCCTGGAGGTTATTTGATTTTGAGTGGAACAGAAACCGGTTATCGCACCAGAACCGCAGAAAAAATCCGTCCGAATATTTTCAGGAAAACAAATTAAAAGCATATGAGCTCTAACATTCTTTTGGTTGATGATTCCAAAACCATCAGGACTCATGTCAGAAGTATTCTTCAGCATGCGGAAGATGATTATCAGGTCGTGGACAAAGAGGACGGTTACGAGGCATTGAAGTGGCTNACATTACAGCCGCAAAAAGCACTGCCGGATCTGGTGATCCTCGACCGAAATATGCCCAACATGAGTGGGGATGATTGCATCAGGGTTTTGAAAAGCGACCGGCTTTGGAAAAGGATTCCGGTTTTATTTTTAACTGCTCAGGTGGAAATGACGGAACTGGTCAAAGGACTTGCAGAACTAGAGGCCGAGGATTATCTGCCAAAGCCTTTTGATCCTCGGGAATTTCTGGCAAGAGTGAAAGTCCTGATCAGGATCAAAAAGGCCGAAGACTTGACGCATCAGTTGAATTCAGATCTGGAACATTCACTGGTCCTCCAGAAACAGGCCTACGATGAGTTGAAAACGACCAAAATCAAGCTTGCTGAAACCGAAGCGGCTGCCAAGTTGACAGGGGTTTTTGAGAAATTCGTTCCCAAGGAGTTTATGAACCGGATTGCTCCCGAGGGTTTGGAAAATTTAATATTCGGCCATGCAGAAAGTGATTTCGTCACGATCCTATTTTCTGACATTCGTGCATTCACGGAAATCTCGGAGAATCTTTCTCCCCAGGAATTAATGGATTTTCTTAATGGTTACCTCAGNGAAATGAATCCTCCCATCATGGAACACCAGGGTTTTGTGGACAAATTNATTGGGGATGCAATCATGGCAGTTTTTGATCAGCCTGATAAAACCAATGCCGATGAAGCCGAAAATGCGCTTGATGCCGCTTTGGGAATGCAAAAAGTTCTAGTGCAACTCAATCAAAAACGGAAGAAACTCAAATTGGATCCTGTTTCGATAGGAATTGGAATCCATAGTGGTAATGTCATTATCGGTACCGTCGGGTTTGAAGAGCGGATGGATTCCACGGTTCTTGGGGATGCGGTTAATCTTGCTTCGAGGTTGGAGGGTCTGACCAAATTCTACGGATGCAGTTTGATTATTTCGGAAGATACACACGGGCTTTTGAGTAATCAAAAAAAGTATCATACCCGTGAATTGGACCGGGTCATGGTGAAAGGAAGAAAAACNCCTCTGAATATCNATGAGGTCTTTAACGGTGACGAAGAAGAAAAAATAAAGCTGAAACTGGACTTCCTCGATACCTTTCAGGAAGGGATGAATGCTTATCGAAAAAGGCAATGGAAGAAAGGTCTTTCGAAGTTCAAGGAATGCCAGAAAGCAGCTCCCTACGGATCCTGTCTATCAAGTGTATCTAGAACGTTGCGAAAATTTCATAACTCAATCTCCTCCCAAAAATTGGAATGGAGTTTATGAATTCCAAGAAAAATGACGCCTGACCAACTCCCACTNGAAGAGTTTCTTGAAGAAGCGGATGATCTGATTCAGGAACTGGAATCTTCACTGCTGGAACTNGAATCCAATTTAGAAGACCGGTCCATCATCGATCGGATTTTCAGAGCCATGCATACCATTAAGGGAGGAGCAGGGATGGTGATGCAAAGTGAACTTTCCGAATACGCGCATCATCTTGAGTCTCTCCTTGATCAGGTTCGCTCAGGGGTAGTGGGGTGTACCAGTGAACTGGTTTCTACTTTGCTGAAAGCCAACGACTGCATCATTGGCTTTATCAAAAAAATACGTGGAGAAGGTGAAGTTGATGAGGATCTCAAGCAAACGACCCTGAAAGAACTGAAAAGTTNTTCAAATCCTCANTCTGANCCTGTGGTTGAAGAAAAAAAAGAACCTCCGCCACAACCGGAAAAACCTGTAAAAACTCAAAAAAGCCAAAAACAAACCTTTCTGATCACCCTTCGGTTTCAAGAAGAATTTTTGAAGCTTGGCAGTGATCCCCTGCTTGTATTTTCTCAACTGAGTGAGTTGGGAGAGATGTCCGTAATCCCCCATCTCAGTGAACTGCCTGATTACCAGGCATATGATCCCGAAAAGCTCTACATGTGGTGGAGNATCAAGTTANCAACNGAGCATGGTTTGGAGGATATCGAGAACGTCCTGATTTTTTTCCAGGAAGGGAATCAACTCAATATCCAGAGTATTGATACACCAGACGAAGGACAGACCCAGGTTGTCAAGGCACATGAGCAGATGATCCGTGATGCTGAAGCTTCCGATGATGCTTNAACGGAAGAAGAACAAAACCAAAGGCCGGAGGATTCAGCAGAACCAAAGATTCAAGAAGATAAAGGAGAACAACAAAATCAATCTCCACCTTCACCTCAAACACCACTTCCAGATAAAGCTCCTAAAAAGGTGGATGAAAAATTGGAAGAAGTTCAAGTTGTTCAGTCCATCCGGGTTCAGGTCGACAAACTGGACAAACTTCAGAATCTTGTTGGTGAAACTGTGATCAACCAGGCGAGATTGATGCGTCTCAGTGAGGAAATTGCCGCAATCGATGAAAATCTTGGGGAAATGGTCCTGCAGTTTGTGGAAGACAATGAAACATCGGTGAGAGAACTTCAGGATCAGATTCAGCAGGTTCGGATGATTGAGATGGGCAGTATCTTTACTCCGATGAAACGTATTGTCAGGGATTTTGCAGTCAAGAACGACAAGAAGATCAATCTTGATATCCATGGTGCCGACACGGAACTTGACAAAACCGTGACCGAACAACTCCATGGGCCCCTGGTTCATCTTATTCGCAATGCAATGGACCACGGGATTGAGAAACCCCAAGAACGGGAAAAAAACGGAAAGGATTCTGCGGGAACCATCACCCTTCGCGCATCTCACCAGGAAGGTTTTGTCATCGTTGAGATCGAAGATGATGGAAAGGGGATGGATCCCCAAAAAATCTTTGAAGCAGGTGTNCGGAAAGGGTTGGTTTCAGAAGGTGANCAACTCACCGACATGGAGATTTTTCAACTGATTTTTCAACCAGGTTTCACCACCACCACCGAAGTCACCAGTACCTCGGGAAGAGGAGTGGGNATGGATTCGGTGAAAAAACAGATTGAATCCCTGTTGGGTAATATCGAAATGCAAAGCCAAGTGAATCAAGGAACCNTGGTTCGCTTGAAACTCCCTTTAACGCTGGCCATCATCGAGGGAATGATTGTTAAAGTGGGATTNCAGGTTTTCACCCTGCCACTGCTTTCTGTAGTAGAGGCACTNAAACCACTTGAGCGACAAGTCAAACACATGAAACGATCCGGAGAGTTGATTGACATTCGAGGAGAGTTCATTCCTTTGATTCGTCTTCATCAAAAACTACAACTGGAGGATGCCATTGAAGATCCGAAAGAAGGGTTGGTGGTTGTTGTTCAACAAGGGAACCAGAAGCATTGCCTCCTTGTTGACGAAATCATCGATCAACGTCCAGTCGTGATCAAAAACCTGGAAGATCATTTCATCCAGGTTCCAGGCCTGGCAGGTGCAACCATCATGGGTGATGGTTCCATCTCTTTCATTCTGGATGTTTCTTCATTGGTCAACTCTTGAAAGGAAAAAATATGGATGCATCACAAGCCAATTCCATGCTGAACAGTTTCGATGAGGAGATGGAGGACTTTGAACTTGAAGTCAGTCACCGGGAAGGGACCCAATTGATCACTTTCATTCTGGGTTCTGAAAAATATGGATTGAAAATACTTAAGGTAAGGGAGTTGATCAGTTATCCCGAGGTGATGACTCGTATTCCCGGTATGCCCGATTTCATAGTCGGGATGATCAATCTCAGGGGGTTGGTGATTCCGGTGATCGACTTGAGGCTTCGATTTGGAATGGATATCGGGGAGTATGATAAATACACGGTGATCATCATCGTTCAGGTCGAAAACAAAATGATCGGCATGATCGTTGATTCAGTTGCCGATGTGGTTTATTTGGAAGATGAAAAAACCCAGGCGAGTACTGACATTTCCACCAACATTGATACCCAGTTCATTCAAGGNGTAGCCAACATCCGGGATGATATGGTGATCCTGCTCGATGTCGATCATCTGCTTTCAGAACAGGAACTGGTTCAACTAAACAATTAAATCTCCTGCCANCATGAGTCAACCTGCCAAAGTTCTGATCATCGATGATTCAGCCGTTGCCCGCCAGACGCTGAAAAACATCCTTTCCGAGGACCCTGAACTTGAGGTGGTGGGAACTGCACCTGATGCGCTGATTGCCCTGAAAAAAATTTCAGAATTGAATCCGGATGTCCTGACCCTTGATGTGCAGATGCCGAAAATGGATGGACTGACCTTTCTGGAAAGGCTGATGAAATCCAGACCGATGCCAGTAGTGATGGTCAGTTCCTATACACAGGAAGGTTCAGAAACAGCTATGCGAAGTCTTGAACTAGGAGCAGTTGATATCATTGAAAAACCAAAATTTGAGGTGCGTGAAGGTTTGAATGAAATCGCAATCCTGATCACGGATAAGGTCAAGGCCGCNGCNCAGGCGAAGATGAAAACGGCNCGTCAGATTTTCATGNAGACCTCACCNAAGCAAAGCACAGAGGTTGTTCTTCCGAAAACCACTGGAAAACGGAAAACTACTGATCAAGAACCGCTTATCGCGATTGGCGCTTCTACTGGTGGAACCGAAGTCTTGAGGGAAATTCTGAGTTCTTTACCTCCAAACCTGCCAGGGATTGTCATTGTCCAACACATGCCCAAGGCTTTTACCGGTTCTTTTGCCAACAGCCTGGACCGGGTTTCTGAACTGGAGATTAAAGAGGCGGAAGATGGAGATATGGTTGAAAGCGGAAAGGCCTTGCTGGCCCCAGGAGACGCACACATGATCCTGAAAACCAACGGCTCATCTTACCAAGCCCAATTGGATACAGGCGAACTGGTCAATCGCCACAGGCCTGCTGTCGATGTCCTCTTTCGATCGGTTGCCTCCATCGCGGGTTCTGCCGCAGTCGGAGTGATTTTAACCGGAATGGGGAATGATGGTGCCAAAGGAATGACCGAGATGCATGATCAAGGAGCACTGACCCTAGCCCAGGACCAGGAATCATGTGTCGTCTATGGTATGCCCAAGGTCGCCGTAGAAAGTGGAGCGGTGGATGAAAGTCTCACTCCAGAGCAGATTGTCAANCGCCTGATTGAGTGGAGTTGAGAGGATTCTGGTTTTTCNGCTCTATTTGAAATTATCCTTTTCTTCAAAATCCNTGACGTTGACTTCTTTCTGCTGACCGAGCAGAGNCGGATTTTCCTCAGAAGCCATTTCAATTTGCTGATTATCTGGTTGAGNAATCTTTGGCTGGTCCTCACTTACTTTGAACATGTTCATGAGATTCTCAAGATGGATGGCTTGTTCTGCTGTGGTCTGACTGATCTTAATATTATTTTCAGCATATTGAGCATTTTCCTGGGTAATTCCATCCATCTCATTGATGGTACTATTGATTTGTTGAACACCAGAGGCTTGTTCTTCTGAAGCAATATTGATTTTGTTCATCACATCAGAGACATTTTTGAAAGATAGNAGAATCTGCTGCAGATTGTAGTCACTGTTTGATTGGAGATTATTGAGCATCGTCTCAATTTCATTCTTCACTTCAATCATCTGGTTCTCCCCCTCCTGGATTAACTGACTGACCGCCTTGAAAGCCTCAGTGATTTCATCAAGGTTGATGTTACTATCGGTCTGGAGTTTCATGAGCATATTGTCAATCTCAAGTTTGGACTGGTCCAATTCNTCNTTGCCTTGGGTTACGGTTTTTTGNCCGGTTTGAATATCTTCGAGGCTAACGCCNATCAGGTTGTTGATTTCTTTNGCTGCCTTGGCGGAACGATGAGCCAGTTTTCTGACTTCTGTTGCAACAACCGCAAATCCCTTCCCGTGTTCTCCAGCACGTGCTGCTTCCACAGACGCATTCAAGGCCAATAAATTGGTTTGAAAAGCAATATCGTTCATCAAGGAAGTGATACCGACAATTTTATTGGAACTTTCGGTAATACGTCCCATGGCATCGGAGACATTTTGGTTGGTCACCTCAAAACTATCGAGCATCTGCTTATTGAGATGGATGGTATTTTCAATGATATCCAACAATTGAGTTTTGCTGTTGGAAGCAGTTTCCTGGGCTCCTTTGGTACGGTCAACAATCGATAAATTGGTTTCTTCCAGATTTTTGACTAACGATTGGTTTGCCTCCACTGTTTTTTCGACTGTGTCCAACAACTGCTCACGGTACTGTTCGACAGATTCTTCGGCAGTTTTTGCAATCTCATGGGCCTGTTTGGTTTCCTTGGCAGTATTTTGGACAATACTGTTGATCTCTTCCATGGAAGCCGCCGTTTCTTCCAAAGAAGTGCTTTGTTGAAGGGTCCTGTTCGATAAATCTTCGGCTCCTTGCACTATGTTGTAGGTAGAATTCGAAATACTGGAAGCATTTTCCTTGATTTCCAGAACCAGTTTGTTGAGACGTTCAAGAAACATATTGAACCAGTTTGATAGTTCTCCCAGTTCGTCTTTTCCCTTGACCGCGATTCTTTTGGTCAGGTCGGATTCTCCCTGTGCGATATCCATCGACGTCAAAACTAATTCGTTCACAGGTCTTGTAATAAGCCTTCTAATAAACAACCAGAAAAATAATCCAATTAATAATCCAATAAATGAAATAATCAAAACTATAGAAATAAAATCGTTAGCACTTTCACTGACAATTAAGTTAAGTTTGTTTAAATCTCTATAAATTAAACTGTTTATATCATCAAGTGTTTTTAAAATTCTAATATTACTATCTGAGAATCTTTCATCTAAATTATTGCTGGTAACATATTCTTTAGAAATTCTTTGAATGCTTTTATGTGTGTTACGGAAAAAATCATCAAAATCATAAAGAACATCTTCCATGTCGGATGATTTAGCTTCAAGAATTAGCTCTTCTAGTTGATTAAAATAATCTTCATAATCATTGATAATTTCACTGAGATATACAGTGGAATTTAATGCAGTACCTGATGATTCAGATACGTAAAGAATAGAAAAATCATTTTTAGTTTCTGAAAAAATTGCTTTAGAACTAAGTATTTCATCCATGGTTGTTGTAAGTTTATACATCTGATAAAAAATGTTGTTATTCAAGTATTTTGGGTTTTCTGAGGATGCTAAAAAAGATTGATATTGATTTTCATTTCCAGAGAAACCAGTGCCACAAGTAGATTCTGATTCGTTTTGAAACCATCCTCTGTCTCCATCTTCCATACAACCTCCACCTCTAACGATTTTCATAAATTCATTGTATTCAACAGAAGATGTATCGAGCCCACGCTTAGATCTTATTTTAAAAATAAGTCGTTTTCTTAGGTCTTTAAGGTTGTCGAAAGACTTTATTAGATTAGATATATTTTTCTTGGCAATAGATAATGTGCTTATTTGTTTATTAGAATTTTCAGAAATATTTATGACATTATTTTTTATTTCCTGTATTTCCGATTTAATTAAATCCAGATCAGAGAAAATATTTGATGAATATGGATTAATTTTATTTTTAATATTTAAATTAATTTTTTCTTTTTCAAAGTCAAAAACATATCCCTTTTTATAAATATTTTCCAATCCATACCAATTTAATTTTACATCCGCTG
>FUFK010043569.1_pt1 | contig 16755 bp, 15 predicted proteins | sample 1021851 | NCBI WGS metagenome assembly FUFK01 (sample SAMEA51879418, study PRJEB19060) | metagenome | reverse complement strand
GCCATAAACTTTCAATCCAAAATTGACCGGGCAAAGCGATTGATATGCGTCGCCTGCCCGGTATAAGTCGTTCTACTTGGCTCCTTTCGGACGCTTCGCGCCATATTTGGAGCGGCCCTGATTGCGATTTGCAACGCCTGAGGCATCCAGGGTGCCGCGAATTATATGGTAACGGACACCAGGAAGGTCCTTTACGCGGCCTCCGCGGATAAGGACAATCGAGTGCTCCTGCAGATTGTGCCCGATTCCCGGTATATATGTAGTAACCTCAATCTGGTTCGTCAGCCTTACACGAGCAACCTTACGGAGAGCCGAATTCGGCTTTTTCGGCGTTGACGTGTAAACACGTGTGCAAACCCCGCGTTTTTGGGGATTTCCCTGCAATGCCGGGCTGGCTGTCTTATATTTGACCTTTTGCCGCCCTTTTCTGACCAATTGATTAATTGTCGGCATAATCTCTGCAATGCGGATTTTCCATCCGCTTTTTTCTACCAAAAGGCAAAACTAATGTCTTACCTGACTCTTGCCGGAACCTGTCCGACAGTTAGCTCAAGCAGCAACAGCTGATTGAATTTAATTATGCGAAATTGCGCGAAAAGAAAGCCCAACTTTGCTGTAGCGTGGCGATTTGGTCGGAGCCGGCCGAAAAACGGCTATGGCTTTGATTTATTGCCGGCGTCTGCTGTTTGCATACGCTTTTACGCAACAATTCATGTTTCAGCTTTCAAAAAATGCGGCCTAAATCGGCCGAAATATCAATAACGCGCCCAGACCGTCAAAGTCCGAAACTAAGAATACTAGTAAGATTCAGATCGTTTGTCAAGCGGAAAGGGTGTTTTTTGTTGTTTTGACAGAATGGTTGGAGAAATATCAAAGTTGGCTAAACTGTATTTTTCGGGTTAGCAAGACCAGATAATAGCAAGCCAAATGGTTTCGGCATCACCAATAGATAAGTTATTTTAAATAGAAAATTAGTCAGAATCCCTGAGGTTTTTACCGTTAACTTCTATGCCCCGCCTTAACAAATTCCTTAACAAATTCTCGTAGAAGATTCATATTTAATTTTGGAGCGACCGCTTCTAATAAACAACCCAAGGGCGATGGCGGACTGCTGTATTCGGAACTTTCACTTTGACAGTAATTGAGCGCTTTTCCCCTTTCTTAGCTTCAGGGATTGGATAGTAAGATAGATTTATCAGATAGCCTAGTTCGGCCACTATTTCTCTATAAGCCCTTTTAGCATCCTCTAGAGTAAGGACATCATAGCTGCGTCCACCGGTACGTTCAGACAACCCTTCTAAATATGATTTAACCCTTTTAATAAATTTTTCCAGTTCCTTTTTTGGTATTCCCAATGCATTACCGTAGCGACGAGCTAATAAAACCGCTTGAATTTTGTCAGTAACTGTAATTCCTGGTTGGACGGTCGGGTATTCACCAAATCGAACCGTGTATATTACGCTGGTCTCCTCTTCTGCAAGGCGAAAGTTGTCTTGCATTGAGACACCAAGACCATACAATTCACCGTCCGTAAATAGTATTAATGCTTTTTTACCTTCAAACTGTTGGAGGTATTTCAATCCCGAATCGACAGCATTAAATGTGGTCGTATAACCAAGACCAGTTCCGGGATAGAAAGTTACAATATTTGAGAAATCCTGTTTTTTCTTCGGCGAAACTAAAATTTTTATTTTCTTATTATCATCAAAAGAGGCAACTATAAGAGTATCTTCAGGACGTAACGATGCTAGCCCTATATTTAGGACATCAACAAGAAGGTTTAATTCATTTCTCATTGAGCCGCTGTTGTCAACAAGAAACATTACAGTAATCGGAACTTCCTCGGATACATAATTTGCGATGGATTGTTTTACCCCATTTTCCAGTATTTCGAAATCATCCTTCCCTAGTCCGGTCACAACTCGACCACTTCTGTCATAGACCACCACGGGAACTGTAACAAGTTGGGTGTCTACTGTGATCGGCACTTCCTGTGAGAATAATTGGGAGTTGACAATGGATAAAGTTACCGTTAGGAAAACTAACTGTTTGAGCATATTCACTTTCATTGTCACAGGTCTTTAATTAACCGTGAGTTAGTCGCACAGTAATTTTGTCACCAACATGCGTTTAACACAACAAAATTAACTCCTTTACTGTATTTAACTCCGGGAATTGTGAGTTGTCGGCCATTTCCTAGGAGATTCAAATCGGCCTTCAACTCATTGACCTACGGGCGATTCCAATTAAAAACAACCCATGTAATTAACAAAACAGAAAGGGCAATTGTGGCAAGGGCTGCCGCTAAATCAATAATGATTTTTATGCGATTAAACTTTGAGTTTTCGGTTTCAATCATAATCACTTCTCACTTATTAACTGATATAATTTAATAAATAAGAAGATTATCTTAAACTTGCGGAAAAGCATTTTACCCCCCCATTTTTTTGTCAAGTATTTTTTTTCCTTACAGCTTTTGATTTGCCATTTTCCTGAGAACAAATGCGATTCATGCTATTCTGGAAAAAGTAAAAGGCATAAAAGGTTTGATAATCTGCCAAAAACTTGCTTGAAAAAGAAAATTTTGTTTAATTAGTTGTTTTTGAAATACTTATAGAGTCAGCGTTTTAAAACGCGAGAATAATTAACACTTCTCAGATACAGATAGGCTTCGAGCAGCTAAAAAAAAGAGTTGACGAATACCACTATGAATAAAAGGTTGATAGACCATCTGGAAACAGTTGATGAAAGTACTTGGCTGGCTTCTTTGGAATCAATAGCGGTAGACATCCACGAAGTAGATCGAAATGCTGTTGAAATCTGGTTTAGGATCCACCCTTTGGACCTCGTCAGATACCTGGAATCTTCAGAAAACCTTGACGAAGCAATGAAGGGCATTGCATTGCAGGGCGATTTCGGGCTTTTCGACAAAATTGATACTTCGCACCGTTTTCTCTTTGGACATCGCTATTGGCCCAAAACAAAATCCGCAGTTTTGGCAAGGGCTGAAAACCCGGAAAACTTTCGCGGGCTGGAAACAGAGATACGCGAGTTGGCAAATGAAATTGCAAAAACCGAAGGCGTAAACCAAAATCTTACGCTCGGAATTGCCGCCGTCGGGCTCATGACGCTTGTCCAGGCAGGCTACGATGCTCTTGCCGCTTCGCCGGGAAAAATCGAAAAACCCTCGGGGCTGATGCTGGAATCGCCCGACAAAATCGTTGCCGAAAGAAAAAAGGACGATTCGCAAGGCCTGCTGGGATTCCTAAAAACCATAGATAAACAGTTTACGGTTTCATTCCATGCCGTAAAATATGCCGGAAAGTTCAAAATCATAAATAATGAAGAAATTGCTTCCGCATCGCAGAAAGATCATTCAAAGGATTGGCAATCCTTTGATAATCGCTGCTGGGACGGTCCGATACCAATCGAATGTACTTCCGCCTCATGCGGGACTTGCTGGATCGGTGTCATAGAAGGCTCTGAGAAACTTTGTGAACCTACCCGTCGCGAACGAAGACAAATGAAAGTCTTCGGATATGGACAAACTGAAGATCAGAAACCGATTATCCGACTTGCCTGCCAGGCAAAGGCTTCGGGTAATGTATCCATAATTATTCCGCCCTGGAATGCTGTTTTCGGTAAAAAAGTCAGGGGAAACGTGGAAGAAGTCGAATTGGAACCGGTAACAACTTCAGCCAAAAAGCTGCGTGAAACTCTTGCATCGATGGCTGCAGAAAATGATTAACCCCTTACATCTTTGTCGGAAACTTCATGCCGCTTTAGTCAATTGGCAGATAGAATAGCGGATTATAAGTTAATCATTTATTTGTGAACGCCAGATTATCGCAATTACCGCCCGTTGTGCTGGTACTCGCCGCCGTGCTGCTTTGGAGTACCGGCGGGCTGTTTATCAAGCTGACCGAACTGGATGCTTTTCAGGTAACCTTTTTCAGATCATTATTTGCGGCCGTTACCGTCGCGATCCTGACGCGAAAGGATGGTTTTCGGATTGACGCCTTTGGGATTGCAACTTCGGCCGTCTATGCCGCTTTGTTGCTCCTGTTTGTCTGGGCAACCAAGAAAACAACCGCCGCAAATGCGATTTTTCTGCAATATACCGCACCTATTTATATCCTCATTCTCGGGCCTTTTTTGATTGGCGAACGATTCAGGATTCGTGATTTGGTAACAGTCGCGGTAGTTTTGGCCGGGATGAGCCTGTTCTTTGTCGGGCAGCTCCGTCTGGATGATTATCAGGGAAATATTGCCGCCCTGTTCTCAGGGCTTTTTCTCGGTTTATATATACTTTTGCTGAGACACCCGCGTGCTGAACGATTAAATCCCACCGTAGCAGTAATTTACGGAAACTTTCTCTTGGCAGCCATAACCTTGCCCGCGGGATTGAGGGCCTTACCTGCTTTGACAATGAAAGATTTTGCCGCGGTATTGTTTCTTGGTGTAATTCAGATTGGTATTTCCTACATCCTTTTCATAAAAGGAGTCCGTGGAGGAACGCGTCCGCTTGATGCAAGCCTTATCGGTTTTCTTGAACCGCTTCTTAATCCGGTCTGGGTCTTTATTTTTGTCGGTGAAGAGCCCTCAAAATGGGCAATTGCAGGCGGTGCAATTATTGTAAGTGCAATTGCATTGCATACAATACGGCAATATCGCGGCCGTTTATTGACGACTGATTAGAAAATTTCAATGCTCTTGTCGGGCTAATCGGGTATCCTGCCTTTCCCTATTCCAATTTATTTCGCTTTGTTAGCGCTTAATTTTTGGTTAATTCCTGTGATAAGATTCACGAATACTTTCGATAACAGATGCTTTGACCTGAGCGAAAGTTTTGACTTCTAAATTTTTAATAAAAAGACCTTAGAATCTATGCCGAAATATTCAATACCTGACGAAATTAGAAATCATGAATTACGCCGCTGGGTGGCCGATATGGCTGAACTTTGCCAGCCTGAAGCCATTTATCTTTGCGATGGCTCAGATGAAGAGTATGACAGGCTTTGCTCGGAAATGGTTGCTTCCGGCACATTTATCAAATTAAATCCGGAAAAACGCCCAAATAGCTTTCTGGCCAGATCTCATCCGTCTGACGTGGCCCGTGTCGAAGACAGGACTTACATTTGTTCACGCACTAAATCAGACGCCGGCCCAACCAATAACTGGATGGCTCCGGCAGAAATGAAAGCGATTCTGACACCAAAGTTTCGCGGCTCAATGCGTGGACGCACGATGTATATTATCCCGTTTTGTATGGGACCTATCGGTTCTCCAATCTCGCAGTTCGGCGTTCAGCTGACCGATTCACCATACGTCGTAGTCAATATGAAAATTATGACGCGTATGGGGAAAAAGGCTCTGGATGCTCTCGGAGATGGCGAATTTGTTCATTGCCTGCATTCTGTCGGAATGCCTTTGGAACCGGGAATGAATGACGTTCCCTGGCCCTGCTCTCCCGATCCGAAAGATAAATATATAGTTCATTTCCCTGAAGAACGCTCTATTGTCAGCTATGGCTCCGGTTATGGCGGCAATGCCCTGCTCGGGAAAAAATGCCTCGCTCTGCGTATTGCTTCCGTTTTGGGTCGCGAACAAGGCTGGTTAGCCGAGCATATGCTGATTGTCGGGGTAAAATCTCCCGACGGACAAAAGGATTATGTCTGCGCGGCATTTCCTTCTGCCTGTGGCAAGACGAATTTCGCTATGTTGATCCCGCCCAAACCGTTTCGCGAAGAAGGATGGGAAATTACTACGGTAGGCGACGATATAGCCTGGATCAAACCAAATAAAGACGGAAAACTCCACGCCATAAACCCGGAAGCAGGCTTTTTCGGCGTCGCGCCGGGAACTAATTATGCGACGAATCCGAATGCAATGGAGACAATTAAGTCCAATACCATCTTCACAAACGTTGCTTTGACGGATGATGGCGACGTCTGGTGGGAAGGTATGGATGGCGAACCGCCTGCTCACGCCATTGATTGGCAAGGCAACGATTGGACTCCGGATTCGGGCCGACCGGCTGCACATCCGAATGCCAGGTTTACCGCTCCAATCACCCAATGCCCGGTAGTTGATGAAAGATTTGACGACCCTAACGGCGTCCCTGTTTCTGCCTTTATTTTTGGCGGACGTCGCAACAGCGTCGTGCCCTTGATACAACAATCTTTCAATTGGGCTTTCGGGGTTTATATGGCGGCTACCATGGGCTCGGAAATGACAGCTGCTGCCTTCGGGAACATCGGTGAAGTCCGCCGTGATCCTTTCGCGATGCTGCCTTTCTGTGGCTATCATATGGGCGATTATTTCGCTCATTGGTTGAATTTTGGACGTCAGATACCGGAACCACCCAGAATTTTCTCCGTAAACTGGTTCCGCAAAGACGAAAACGGCAAGTTTGCCTGGCCGGGTTACGGCGATAATATGCGGGTTCTGAAATGGATTGTCGAACGTGCCCGTGGAAAATCAATCGGTGTTGAAACCCCGCTGGGTTGGATGCCGCGGTATGAAGATATGGACTGGCGCGGGCTTGATTTCAGCCGTGAACAGTTCGAAAAGGTAATGAACCTGGACCGTGACGTTTGGCTCAAGGAAATTGCCATGCATGATGATCTGTTTTTCAAACTTTATGACCGTCTTCCGAAGGAGATGACTTTCATACGGGAACTTCTGGTTTCCAATCTCTGGCGGGCGCCGGAGCTTGGACTTGCTTCTCCGCGACCGGAACCGGTCGGGTCAGCATCGGCTGCCGGATAGTAAGTTTTTTCATAAACAGGGCGGTCCGGATAAAAAGACCGCCTTAAAACTATATTTCACCTGACACAGTTGGCCGGATTGAATTTGCTTTTCCACGATTTCTGGCAAACAATTTGTAACTCTACTAATCCAAGATTGAAAGAGGTTTGTGATTATGAATGATTTTTCTTCCTCATTCGGCATTCCGGCCATTGCTGATTCTTCGGTGAACAGGGCACAGTTTATTCGCCGTACATACCTTTTGCTCGCTTTTGCGATTGCGGCGTTTATCCTGGTCGAGGCTTTTCTGTTCGTCTCGGGAGCTGCAAATTTAATAGCATCGGCAATTTTTACGGGCGGATCGCTCGGCTGGTTGCTGGTACTCGGTCTGTTTATGGGTGTTTCGTTTCTGGCCAACCGGTGGGCAACTTCAGAGACCTCTGTCTTAACCCAATATATGGGTCTCGGCGTTTTCATCATAGCCGAAGCCGTAATCTTCGTCCCTTTGATTATGATCTCAATTTACTTTTCCGGTGATCCTACCGTCCTGGTCAAGGCCGGAATAGTTACACTTGGTCTGTTTCTGGGAATTACCGCAACCGTATTCATTACGCGTTCGGATTTTTCATTTTTGGGGCCGATACTGGCCATTGGAGGCTTTGTCGCTCTCGGTTTTATCGCAGCCAGTGCAATTTTTGGATTTTCGCTCGGTACGCTCTTCGCCTTCGTCATGGTTGCTTTCGCAGGTTCGGCGATATTATACGAAACGTCAAACGTCCTGCATAGATTCAACACCAATCAACACGTTGCAGCGGCCCTGACCCTTTTTGCCAGTGTTGCACTGCTATTCTGGTATGTTTTGTCAATCCTGAACCGTAGAAATTAGTATTCCCATTTACGGGAGGTATTCAGTTTATGTCGGCAAAAAGCATTTTCCGCAGTTATACGGGAATTCTCTGCTCGTTTCTTCTTTTTGTTGCGGGAGCCTTTGCACAATCTGCGCCCGCTCCTCCGCAGACACAATTGAAGGTTGGCGATATTGCACCGGATTTCACTCTGACAAATACTGAAGGGAAACCGGTTAAATTAAGCGATTTCAAAGGTAAGAAAACAGTCGTACTGGCTTTTTACGTGCTGGCCTTTACCGGCGGCTGAACTAAGGAATTGCAGGCCTATCAGGCTGATATGGCCAAATTCGAGGCGGCGAATACGCAGGTACTTGGTATTTCAATGGATAGTTTCGCGTCAAACAAAGCATTTGCGGAAAAAATCAATGTTACTTTCCCTTTGCTGAGCGATTGGAAACGCGATGTAACAAAGAAATACGGGCTGTATAACGAAGAGACCGGTTACGGTCGCCGCGGGACTTTTGTAGTCGACACGGAAGGTATCATAAGACACATCGAAGTCGGGAATACGGCTATTGACCCGACCGGTGCATACCAGGCGTGCGATTTACTGACAAAAAAGAAACAGCAAAGCAATCAATAATTACCTGCTTTGAAATTTGAAATCCGCCAAATGTCAGGGCTTTGTTTGTAAACGGATGCATTGGCGGAAGATTTGAAGATTATCGGAAACGGTGAATCCTATGCCAACCGGAAGCCTCAAGCTGAATGAAAAGTGCCGCCATGGCCGGATTTTCAGCACCCGTAAACCGGTTAGTTTATGAAACCAAATCCGGATAAGATAATTAGTCAGAAGTATTTTCCTGTCGGCAAGGTTTTTTTGATGCTTCAATTGAAAGATCCGGTGCGGAACGTCATTTTGACAATCCGCCCGGAATTATCGCCATCGGGAAACGCCAAGAAGTCGAATTCGGCTTTTTTATGCCTTGAGTAATTATTAAGTTTTGAAAGTTATCCATTTTCAGAGTTTAATCATCTTCTACAGCTATTTCTTCCAGCACAAGGCTTCCGTCCGCTTCCTTTAAGAGGACCTCGATTTTTCTTTCGGCATTGGCTAGCCTTTGTCGGCATTCCCGGGCTAATTTGACACCCGTTTCGAATAATTTCAGACTTTCCTCCAGCGGCAGATCACCGCTTTCAAGCTGTTTGACAATTTTTTCAAGTTCATTCAATGATGTTTCAAAAGATTTCGCCATAATTTTATCATCTCAACATCGGTTCCAACTTTTCAAGAATGCTCTTTACGGCCCGGCCGTCAGCGTTATTTGCTCTGCCGGAATCTGATATCCGCATCGCTTCCTCACCTAATTGCCTGGCAATCTCGCGGGCAAGCGTCTTGTTTTTGTAACCTGTTATTACCCAATTATTTCCTCGTCTCTGCATCAATATCATGCTGTCCGGCGCATTATTAATACGGACCGTTGCACTATCGCCTGATTTTTCGATTTCCAGATATTCCTGAGCGGCGATAACCATTATGGGCAGCGGAACGCCCTCGAGCGGCCGCGTCTGTTCGGCAATTTGCCGTCTAACGATCGGCCTGATCCTGTCCGCAATCAAAGGCGTCAGGGTACTAACCAACATTTCGGCCTCTGAAAGGATTTTTGAATCATATCCACGGCCGTAGAGTTCACGTGCCGCAGATGACAACTGCGGCAGAAAATCTGCCGTTACTGCTTCAAGGTCAACCAATTGATCAAAAAGCTGTTCGTCATTGCCATTTGCGGCCTTAACGAGCCTGGCAAGCGAGTATTCAGGGCTTTGGCGTTTGAAGTGCCAGAAAATCGACAATGAGATCACAGCCGCCGAAACAAACAATATGAATACCAATGCGTAGATTTTTCGCCGTTTTCGGCGTAAATCATTTGCCGGCACCTCAGTGGTCGATAACAAAGTCATAATTTATTCTTTTCCGGTAAACTCGACCCGGATCGGCGGCTCATCGGCATTGGCTGTAACATTAGCAGAAATACGTCCGCGTCCGAGCTTTATGTTTACGCATTCGCCTTCGGTGACCTGACGGTAGTCGCGAACGATGGAGCCATCTGTTTTTTCCGTAATGGAATAACCGCGGCCCAGCACGGAAAGCGGCGAAAGCGAATCCAGACGTGCGGCCGCATTTTCCAATTTTCCCTGCAGGGAACGGGTTTGTTCGCCAATCGCCGCATTACGCCTTTGTTCAAGAATCTCCAGACGTCGGCTTGCCGCTGCGACATCCGCCGAAAGCCTGACGGGTGAGAGCCTTATCAGAGCGTCCTTGAAACGCTCCTTTGAAGCCCTGTAACGTTCGTTAATTAGAACCCGCATCCGGCCGCAAAGTAGTTCGACCTCGTGCCCCGATTCACGGATTCTTGCCGGAATTTCGCCAAAAACGGACGACATTGCCAAAGACTGAAGCGATGACGACGCTTCCAAAAGCCGCAGATTGATGGAACGCACAAGATCCGCCGCAAGACGGCCAAGATGTGCAAAAACCTCAACTTCCGCCTTTGCAACTATTTCCGCGGCTGCGGATGGTGTTGCTGCCCGCAAATCAGCTGCGAGATCCGAGATTGTAAAATCCGTTTCGTGACCGACGGCTGAAATGACGGGTATTTCCGAAGCGCGAATGGCACGGGCTACACGCTCCTCGTTAAAAGCCCATAGATCTTCGGCAGAACCGCCTCCGCGACCAACAATCAGCACTTCTATTTTTTCAGCGTCGGCATTGATTCTGTTATATTCATTTGCCAATTCGATACCGGATGCGATTTGCTCGCCGGCCAGTTCTCCTTGCACCAGAGATGGAATCAGGACGATGTTTATGGAGCGTGCGCGACGGTCCAAAACTGTCAAAATATCGTGGATGGCCGCTCCGTTCGGCGATGTAACAATTCCGATTCGCTGCGGATATTCCGGCAATGGCCTTTTCAGAGCCGAGTCGAAAAGCCCTTCTTTCCGCAAACGTTCTTTTATCTGCTCAAATGCTACCGCAAGAGCGCCTTCACCGACCGGCTCGAGAGATTCAACCAAAAGCTGATATTCGCCACGCTTTTCATATGTAGTAATTCGCCCGCGGACACGAACCAGCAGTCCGTTTGAAGGCATGAATCTGATACGCAGATTCTGACCCCGGAAACAAACGGCTTTGATGATTGATTCGCCGTCCGTAAGCGAAAAATACCAGTGTTTGGAGGAGGCGTTATGAAAATTAGCGATCTCGCCTTCGACCCAGACGGAGGCAAAATTGCGCTCGAGTATCTGCTTGACGTTATTATTCAATTCAGAAACGGTTGCGGGACGTGACTCCGTATCTGTAAACAAACTCTCCAAAAGCGGTGCGTCCATCGGAATTTTAATTGTAGCACGATAAAATGATCGGCCGGGAGATCTTATTGATTCAATTGACTTATTGATTCAATTGACTTACGTTGCCGATTTGAACAAACACGTTTGGCCGGGTTGTGCGAATCCTGAATCTCGGATCCGGCCGTCTGCCATCAGAAGAAATTTCAGCACGAAAACGGATTTCATAGGCAGTTCGCAGTTGGGCGGCGATGTCGTTATAAGCATCCTGTATCTCGGAAAGTCGAGATATCGGATAATAAATGCCTCCTGAGATTGCTGCAAGACGTTTTCCTTCCATTTCTGCCTGTGAGGTCAGGCCGCGGCCGAGATACCGTGATCGAAGCGGATCGGGGCCGGAATCGGAAACGCTTCCTGCCGCTATCAGACCCGTTGGAACATAGAGCGGATAAATCAATGCTCCGCTTTCTTCTATACTGCCGATTAAGGCTTCAAACGGCAAAAAGGAGCGATTATCATCACCGTCGGTTAATATGACAATTGCGGTTCGCTCGCCTTTCAACGGTCGCAGGGTTTCGGTTAAGACGAAAGCGATTGCGTCGTAATAAGCGGTTCCGCCGCCGGCATCGAAGGTATCCAGGCTTGATGATAGCTCACGTTTATCGGACGTAAAGCTGACAAGCGATTTCACGTCCTCATTGAAAATAATAATCGAAACCCGATCGTGCGGATCTACTGTTTCAATAAAAGCGCGGGCTGCCTTTCTGATAAAAGTCGTATAGTTTTCAACGCTTCCGGAGACGTCGAGCAAAAGAACCAGGTTTACCGGTGCGGTAGCGGGCTTAATTTCCAGTATTTCGCCGGGCCGACCGGAAGTTTCAATCTGAAAATCGTCGGGCGCGAGTCCGGCAACGGCGCGATTGGCGGAATCCACCGCACGGACAATCGCTTTGAATTCGCCTTTGACTGTTTCGGAGGCAGCATTCCGCCGCTGAGAGATTAACGATGGCTCCGGCCGCAGCGGCGGCAATGTGCGCATATATTCAGCAAAGTATTTCGGGCTTGCCCGTCTGATAGATTCCATTAACAGGCCGTCGCCGCTGCGAATGATAGCCTTTGCTGCCTCGGTCAAGGGTTTTTCACCAAGATTGTTCATCACCTCCGCCGGAGGAACATTCAACAAAATAATTCCGCGATCGGTCGAGAAATTCAATGTAACGGCCGTTTCATCAGTGCCTTGTTCGGGATTTTTAAGGCCATTTTTCCGCCGCAGCTCAGCCGTAGCATTTTTACGAAACCTGCCCTTGATAATAAACCGGCCGGCAGATTGTTCTTTTACAGGTTCGAGGTCGAAGTCGCTGACGATTCTCGGACGTGATTGATTCCATTGCAGGCGGTAAGCAACGTCATCGGTCGGAATTTCGGTAATGATCGTACCTGTTTCGGTTTTTGCCTCAACCGATGAAAAATTACCCGAAATTCGAATCTCGCCCGAAGTTGTTTCCAGCCGCAGACGCGTTCTCACAGGCAATCGCAGAGACAGGTCAACCCGGGCAGAAGCTGAATTTTGCGGTTCTATTCTGATAGACGAAGCAGTTACGAAAACAAGTTTTGAAAGGTTTATCGGAGTCCCGGAAGAGACTATGGAACCCTGACCGTCTCCGCCTTCGGAGGCTAAAATTTCTATTCGACCGAGAGGATTTCTGATTTCAACCAGTTTTCCGTTATCAATCGGAAAATCGAAAGTAGTCGGCTGGGCACCAACCGTATGGAAAAATATCAGAAATGCCGGAAAAAGCCAGCCGACTGCCGCTTTCGCTCTATTCATCGCTGTTTGAAGAATTCGAAGATTTGCCGCTGATTCGCCCTGAATCAATTAGACGCTGACGGACGCGCTCCTGCCAACGCTTCAGAGGCTTTCCATCATCATCAAATCTGGCAAGAAGTCCGCTTAAAGGTTCACCGCCCGCCTGCCGTGTCTTAAGATACAGAAGCGAAACAATGATAGTCGTCAACGAACTCATTGCAATCTGCACAGGTAACAGTATCAACTGGAGAAGCGAATCAAGCAAGGAATCACGAAGACGCTTTTGCGTATCCGGATCCATCGTAATTAACCGGATTCCGCGATTTCCCTCAACAGATATATTGATATCGGGCGGTCTGCTTAATGGCGGAAGATTCGGAGGCCTTTCCGATGATGCCGTAGAGATTGCGCCGGTTTTTGCAACTTCACTTTCAATTCCCTTCCATGACAAACTTATTGCCGCAGTAATTGTAAAAGCCACAACGCTCGGGACAAGAAACATAATCAGCACGGCGGCAATTGACGTCAGAAGTGATCTGCGAACCAATTCCGAGGAGCGCCTGAGCGCCGCGCGGCCGCTTAGTTTTTCCATCATTACGACAGGCCCGACCAGCACCCAAAGAACGCTTGTTACCAGAAATCCGATTCCGCNGGTCGCAATGACAAGCCCAAACTGGAGAGCCGTAGTAACAAATCCCGTCCAGATGATTCTTCGCCAGTTTTTAGCCGTTTCGCTCAAAGCCGCGCGGAGCGAAATCGGACGTAAAGGAATCGCCAGCGAATGAGTTACAACCCACGAGGTAGCCGCAATGTTCAAATACGTCGAAAAAGTCGTAACAATCAGCAAAGCAAAACTCGTGAATCCACGTATCCAGTCTGCCGTGGCAGGTGTAATCACCTCCATCCCGCGCATTATCGAGCTTGTGATGATTACACCGGTCAGGATTATCATCGGGATATGAAAAAACAAGGTAAGCCCGACAAATTTTGAAATATGCTCGGTATAAATCATTCCGGCGCGGCGAAGCAGCCCGAAANTCCCTTCCGAACGTGACCGCAGAATGGTTGCGAATGCTTCGGCCGATTGCGGTCTCTTTTCCGGATCTTTTTCCAATGCGGAAAGAATTGCGGCCTGCATTTTTCGCCTGATTTTACGTCCGCTGAGCGGAGGCGGCGGCTGGGTCTTGTGGGCATTCATCACGGCGGTAAAATCACCGACGAATGGCGTCCGGCCGGACAGCATCTGATATGCGATAACTCCAAGGCTGTAAACATCGGAACGCGGATCGAGCCGTCCGCCGCTGCATTGTTCCGGTGACATGTAAAGCGGCGTCCCGAGCACGGCTCCGACGCGCGTCAGGTCAGCCGATGCATGACCTGTAAGAACCGCTTCTGTTGCTCTGCCGCTCCCGTCTTTCTGCCCGCCATCGATTTCAGAGGAATGCTCAATTCCTGTTTTTTCAATTTCGTCGGATGGCAGAATGGCAGTTTTTGCTTCCGAAAAACCGCTGTTTTCAACAGGGCGGTCTGCCGGTGGGACAAATGTATGACCGCCAAAGACTAGCGTGGGCGAGACGCTGTCGTGAATAGTCTCAGAAGCCCCAGCGCCTGTCATGCGCGCCGCGCCGCTGCCGTCCGGATTTTCGGAAAGAGAGCTGTCCGGACGCTCATCATCGGATGAGGCTTCCAGTTTCGCGATACCGAAATCAAGAACTTTTACCGTATAGCCGCCGCGCTGGTTTGGTTCCAGCCAGATATTGTCCGGCTTGAGGTCTCTGTGAATTATTCCCTGCTGATGTGCGGCATGTACCGCAGAGCAAACCTGTTCCAGAATGTCTATTGTCCAGTTTAATGGCAGGTTTTTCTCTTCATCGAGTATTTCGCCAAGCGTGCAGCCGTCCAGATATTCCATCACAAGGTACGCAACACGTCCCTGTGAAATCTCTGCAACGCCAAAATCCGTAACATCTACGACATTAGGATGCCGCAGCCTTCCGGCAGCACGTGCTTCACGGCGAAATCTTTCAACAAATTCAGGCCGGGTCATAAATTCCGGCGCAATTATTTTCACAGCTACGGGACGTTCGGTTCCAAGATGCGTAGCAAGATAGACCGCACCCATACCGCCGCGGCCGAGTTCGCGTTCGATCCGGTACTTTCCGTCAATGATTTGCCCTATGGGATCTGATAACTCCATATTTCCGGCCCGGCCGCAGCAGCGGCAAAAAACGTTTTGAAGTTATTATACGCTTTGGATGTTGAATTGTTCGCCCGGCGAATGCAACTTCTGAAAAATTTACGTAATTGGTTGTAAGTATTGACTTAGCAGGTCAAAGCGTAAAATTATGCTTGACATTTTGTTTCATCTGTGATACATTTGTTTCAGCTTTGAAATCAACCCGTTTTGGGTTAATTTACAAAGACATTCAAACAGGAGAAATCGGGAGGAATGGGAGTGGACAAAACCAAAGCCATCGAATCCGCATTGGCGCAAATCGAGAAAAAGTTTGGCAAGGGTTCGATCATGCGGCTCGGCGAACGCCCGAATGAGGACGTCGGGGCTATTTCGACCAATTGCCTCAGCCTGGATGCGGCAATCGGTGTCGGCGGAATGCCACGGGGACGCATTATCGAAATTTTCGGACCGGAAAGCTCCGGAAAAACTACACTGGCTCTTCAGGTAGTGGCATCGGCTCAGCGTAGCGGCGGTATAGCAGCCTACATTGATGCGGAGCATGCAATGGATCCCGAATATGCCGCCAAACTCGGTGTAAATCTCAATGACATGCTTATTTCCCAACCCGATTCCGGCGAACAGGCCTTGGAAATAGCTGAAACGCTTGTTCGTTCCAACAGCGTTGACGTTATAGTCGTGGATTCGGTAGCCGCCCTGGTCCCCAGAGCGGAACTGGATGGTGAAATGGGTGATTCCCTGCCCGGGCTGCAGGCACGGCTGATGTCGCAGGCACTCAGAAAACTGACGGCGATCGTTTCCAGCTCACGCACAACGTTTATTTTTATCAATCAGTTACGTGAAAAAATCGGCGTATTTTTCGGCTCGCCCGAAACAACCACCGGCGGCAAAGCACTCAAGTTTTACTCCAGCGTAAGGCTCGATATCCGCCGTATCGGCGCTATCAAGGATGGCGAACGCGTAATCGGAAGCCGCACACGCGTAAAGGTTGTCAAAAATAAATGTGCTCCGCCATTTCGCGAAACGGAATTCGACATTATGTATGGCGAAGGTATTTCGCGTGAAGGCGATCTGATAGATCTGGCGACAAATAACGGCGTTGTCGAAAAAAGCGGCGCCTGGTTTTCCTACAAAGGGGAAAGGCTTGGCCAGGGACGCGAAAACGTCAAAAACCTGCTCAAGGAAAATACCGAACTTCGCGACCGTATAGAACGCGATGTCAAAATAGCTCTTGGTATGGTTCCTGTCGAGGTTGAGGCCGCAGCAGCCAAATAATCATCCGGTAATCAAAAGTTTAAATGTCGGGAGCTGTTTTTTTTGCTCAGTTCATTATTGACGATTTCCCGGCAGCTTTCTTTTCTTCATCATTGATTCGCCCGAAGGCGGCGGAGGCGGAGTATTAACATTACCCGTCGGCTGTTTGAGCATTTTACGCAGTGTTTCCTCGTCCGGAATGCCAGGCGTCGGCGTGGCTCCGGGTTTTAATTGCCGGTTGCCATTTTTAGGATCAGGTATGCCTGGAGTCGGCGTTGCCCCTTTGACAACAGCGTTGGCCGCATTGGCCGGATCGGGAATGCCCGGCGTCGCAGTCCCCGATGGCTGAATCGGCACGGGATTCAACCCTTCGGGAAGATTTGCATTATCAACAGGCCTGAAACCGTTGCTGTTTGCGTGATTGGAAACGTTTATACCTGTGTTGGTATTGGCGGATTCGCCCGCACTGCCGCAGTTGACGGCAAATACCGCAATCAATATCAGAGAGAAAAGACCGAATTGACGAATATAATTCATAAAACACAATTTTTTAAAAT
>FUFK010040994.1_pt1 | contig 16767 bp, 16 predicted proteins | sample 1021851 | NCBI WGS metagenome assembly FUFK01 (sample SAMEA51879418, study PRJEB19060) | metagenome | reverse complement strand
TATACCAGTAATGACTTTTTTAAGAGATGGAACTGCGGTTGGTATTGGTACAGAATCACCTAGCAAAAATCTTCATATTGCTGGTAGTGGTGAACAAAATGCATTTCTACAATCATCAAGCGGAAATGCTAGAGTACAATTAGAGGGTACAACTTTTTCTGACATAATTATGACAGATACTGGTGGCGGTTCAAATGCGAAAAAAATTCAGATAAGGCAAGGAGATGATTCTTTTAAAATAAGGTCATTAACAGATGCTGGAGATGTTGGTAATGAGATGATTTATCTTGATATACCAAATAATCGTGTCGGCATCGGCACAACCTCGCCTAGCAACAAGCTACACATTTATGATGGTACATATAATTTATTATTTGATGGTAATGAAATTAACCATTCTGATGCTAATGACTTTTTTATTAAAAGTGGTGGTAGTATAAAATTTCAACCTAGTGCTAATACGAGATTTGTTCTTGATGACGACTCTCGCATTAGTCTTGGTAATAATGATGCTGGTACAGCTAATACCCTCTTTGGTTACAAAGCTGGTGAACAACTTGTTTCAGGGTCTGCTAATAATGTTTATATTGGTAATACTGCTGGTAGGCAATTAAATAGTCAGTTTAATGATAGTAATGTTGCTATTGGAAGTGCGGCTATGCTTGGAGCGTCAAGTGGAACTGTAAGTGCGTCTAAAAATATTGGAATTGGTGTTCAAGCATTACAAAATATAACAACAGGTTCTGATAATACTGCAGTAGGCGATGTAGCAATGCTTTCAATTACAACTGGCAATGATAATGTCGCAATAGGTAGTAGTGCTGGTACAAATTTAGCTGGAGGAAGTGATAATGTTGCTATTGGTAAAAATGCATTAAAGGATGCTGTTAGTGTTACTAAAACAATATCTATCGGTACACAAGCTTTAGAAAATATAAATGATGATGCTAATGATGGTTCTGTTGCAATAGGGCATCTTGCGGCTAGTAAAAAAGTTGGGTCAGGTAGTCAGTATACTAAAGCTAGTGTTCATATTGGATATTCATCAGGAGCGGCTCAAACAACAGGAGCTAATAACACTTCAGTAGGTCACGCTAGTTTAGCTGGTAATGAATCAGGAACTGCATTAACTGGTGGTAATAATACAGTAATAGGATATTCAGCAGGTTATGCAATGCAAGGCACATCACAGAATAATACTATTATAGGTTCTAGTGCTGGTGCGGCATTAACAACTGGATATGAAAATGTTTTAATTGGTAGTGGTGCTGGTGATGCAATGACAACAGATGCGAGAAGTGTTGCTATAGGACATAATGCTCTTAGTGCTAATACTGCAACAAATGGACACGATGCTGATAGTGGTAATGGAGCGGCTAACGTAGCGATTGGTAGAGCTTCAATGCAAGGATTTAACCACGTTAACTTTTTAAGAAATACTGCCGTTGGTTTTGAAACTATGTCTACAGGTTCTAGTCACGACCCTCAAGACAATGTTGCAATGGGATACAGAGCATTAAAAGGTTTAAATGATGGTGATAGAAATATAGGAATCGGAGCTTTAGCTGGAACTGACATTACAAGCGGGTCAGAAAATATTGCAATAGGTAAAAGTGCCTTATTAGAAATGACTACTGGCGATGGTAATATAGCTATAGGTCAAAGTGCAATGTCTTCTGCTGATGGTGGAGAAGGAAATAATATTGCAATAGGTATTCAAACTATGAATTTAGTTGATGCTGATGCCGCTGACCACAATATCGCAATGGGATATCAAGCAGGGCAATCAATTACTGGAGATAATAATATAGCTATTGGTCAATCTGCTATGAATAATAATAGTAATGCGGCTGATGGTGTAGTTGCTATAGGTAAATTTGCACTTCAAGGTGCTTTGGGGTCAGGAGCTGATTCTGTAGTTGGAATAGGACAACAAGCATTACAATCTCTTACTACAGGAGGCAATCTTGTAGCGATTGGATATTTAGCTGGAGATGCTCTTACTGTTGGTGGTAATAATGTTATAGTAGGTGATTCTGCTGGTAGTGCAATGGTAGAAGATAGAAATTGCGTAGCTATTGGGTATCAAGCATTAATTCAAGCTAATGGCGGTGGTTCAGATGGTACTGCTACAGATACAAATAATACTGCTGTTGGGGCTAACGCAGGAGATGCTTTGACTAACGGAGCAAATAATATATTTTTAGGTGCTAATACAGATGGTTCAGATGGAAGTGCAGTCAGCCAAACTGTAATTGGTACTGGTGTAACTGGAGAAGTTGACAACCAAACAATTATTGGTAGTGCAGGTGTTTTTAAATTTCAATCTAAAGAATATACTGTTGACCATTCTGATGATACAGATTTAACAGCAGCTTCAAGTGAAGCGTCTCCTATTAAGTTACCAGCTTATTCAATTATAAAAAGCATATCATCTATAATTACTCAAAAAAGTAACAGAACTTCTGCGTTTAATGTTGCGATATATCATAGTGACGATACAGCATCTCCAGCAGATAATGTTGCCCTAGGTGGGACTCCTGTTGAATTAATTGGAGCTGGAGCATCAACAAGTAAAGCAGGTGATGATGGTTCTGCAAAAGATATAAACCTTAGAAATGATAGTGGAATAGAAAAATTATCATTTTATAATGGATTTGATGGTAATGGATTACACATAGGAGCATCTGATAGATATATTCACGTTGCAAATGCTGGAACTGGAAATGGAACAACTGACCCAACTACAGCTGGTAAAATAAAAATATTAGTTGAATATATTGGACTAGATTAAGTTTTTAACTAACAAACAAAGGAGCTAAATAATGGCTAAAAAAGAAAAAGAACAAAAGCCTGTTTTAACTTTCGATGACAAAGAGTATATCATTGAAGATATGACAGATGAACAAAAAGTACTTCTTAACCACATTAATGACTTACAAAATAAGATGAACTCTATGCAGTTTAACTTAGACCAAATAAGTGTTGGTAAGGATGCTTTCATAGAAAAATTTCGTGAGGCTCTTGCTGAAGATAAAGAAGAGGAAGCTGAATCGTAAGCTATGATTATAAGGAAGAGTAGTCAAGGTAAGCGAATTAGGTTACATCGTAACACAACTCCTAATGCTGTACGTACTAAAACGTATGCTGATGGAACTGTCGAAACCTTGACTTACCCTTCTCGTTATGATTACTTTGTTGAAGTAGATGGTGAAGTTGTAAAACGCTCTAATAGTTTTGAAACAATAGAAGAATACTACGTAGATGAATGTGCTAAATTATATGATAATGGACACGGAAGATTAATAGCAGGTAAGCATCAAGTAATAGGTGGTATTGCTACGTTACAATCTGAGTTTCCTGATGAATCAAATACTAAAGCAGAAATAAAAGCTTGGTATGATTTACGTAGTATTAATTATAGTGATAGTGAAACTAAAGCAGAATTACTATCTAGAATTGTAGAAAACTTTGGTGCAAAACATATAAAGAAATAATATGAAAAATCCTTTAGCAACATTTTATGGATGGCAAGTTAGTTCAGGTGCATTAGATGGTTGGACATCTTATCATATAGCCGCTGGTTTATTTATAGCAAAAGTAGCACAATGGTTAGGTGCATCAGATCTATGGGCTGTTTTATGGGTTGTTATAATTGGCATAGCTTGGGAAATATTTGAGGTGTATGTAGAAGGTACAGAAGAGACATACGGTACAAAACAACGATGGGCAATAAATACAGCATCAGACCTTTTTGTAGAAATAGGTGCGGCTTGGTGGATGGTAATATGAACGAAGACTGGAAAGATTACGTTTCTATAATAGCATTTTTAGTTATAGTACTAGGTGGTTTAGTACTTCTTGGAAGTTGTGTATGAGCAATGAGAAGAATTACGATCCACAGACAGCGAGAAGTTACAAAACAGGATTGGTGGATGATAATCTTAGTATCCATCTTAACATTAAGTGGCTTATACAAATTTGTGTTGCCATTTCTGGTGTTGTTTATGGATACTTACAAATTACAAATAGAATTGGAGATCTTGANCGAAGAATGGAACTCGCTGATACCAACATTGANGAATTGGTAGNAAANCANATNGCTCAGGAAGANATAAANATAACACAAATGCAAGAACAATTAAAATGGTACGAGGAAGAATTAAATTTAAACCCTTTAAGTTGGGGAAAGAGAAAGAAGAAAAGAAAGTAATCTTAACAGAAGAAGACTTTAATCANAACTATTTTATNAATCGTGAAGTNCGGAGAANAAGATAATGGANTTNATGGANNTNTACGCAGAAGGGGGTATGATCGCTGTCGNAGGGNNTTTGCTAGTGTATATGGTATTCTCTATGAACAAAAGAGGGTTGGAGCAGGCAGAAAGTTTGCAAGACCTAAAGACCGAGAACAGGGGTCAAAGTGAAACACTTGAGAACATGGAAGGTATGGTTATTAAGCTTATTGGGAGGTGGAATCAGAGTGACGACAAGCTTGACAGAAAGTTTGATTCACTTACGAAGGAGATTAATGATCTGGACAATCAAGTATCGGAAATAAAAGGTATTATAAGTAGATTAAATGGTAAAGGATAGGAGTTAATATGCCAAAAAAGAAAGATCCAAGATTAGCTAGAGCAGGTGTATCAGGATATAATAAACCTAAACGTACCCCAAATCATCCTAAGAAATCACATGTAGTTGTGGCTAAGGTAGGTGATAAAGTAAAGACAATTCGTTTTGGTCAGCAAGGTGTAAAGACCAATCAGACAGCAGGGCAACGTAAGGCTTTTAAGAGTCGCCATGCAAAAAATATAGCTAAGGGCAAGCTCAGTGCCGCCTATTGGGCAAATCGAGTTAAGTGGAGTCCTAGTAAAACTAAATCTAAATCTATGAAATGGAAGAAAGGTAGTTAAATGAATAAAAAAGTAAAAGCACCTAACGGTTATCACTGGATGAAAGCTGGTAAAGGTTTTAAGTTAATGAAAAATCCTAAAGGTGGATATAAAGCACATAAAGGTTCTAGCTTAATGGCATCCTTTAAAGTACAAATGACACATAAGAAGAAGTGATGGCTAAGAAAGTAAGTTGGATGTGGGGCGGTAAGAAACATTACGGCACACTAATAAGAGAAACTAAAACACATAAGTTTGCCAGAACAAAAAATGGTAAAGTAAAAAAGATAAAAAAGTAATGGCTAAAACAGCAAAAAAGACTAACGAGAAAATGTGGAAGAGTATTGTAGCTTCTGTAAAAGCTGGTAGCTCTGGCGGTAGACCGGGGCAGTGGTCTGCTCGTAAGGCTCAAATTGCCACAAAGCGTTATAAGAAAAGAGGTGGTGGGTACAAAGGTGCTAAATCATCTAGTAATAGATTATCTAAATGGTCAAAACAGAAATGGGATTATGTCAGCAAGGGAGATGAAAAAAAGCCAAGAGCTAAGAGAGGTCGTTATTTACCTGAATCAGTTAGGAAGAGTCTCAGTGCTTCAGAGCGTGCGGCTACCAATAGGAAGAAAAGACAAGCTTCTGCTAAGGGTAAGCAAAGAGCAAAATACAGTAAAAAGGTAGCTAGAAAAGTAAGAAGAGCGTGAAGTTGAACACAAATATATCTATTGAAAATATTGTTACAATACTTACAATGGTATGTGCAGTGACATTGGCATTTAGCTTTATGAAATATGATATCAATGCATTACAAAAAGAGTTGAAAACAAAAGCTGATAAAGAATTAATAACATATAAAATAGATGTAATGATGGAAGACATTACAGAAATAAAAGAAATACTAAAGGAGAAAAGAAAATGAGTAAAGCAATATTAGCAAGTATTATTGACAAAGCTAAAGATCAGATTGTGGAAAAGTATGCAGATGATATGGTAGATCACATACAATCTGATGACTTTAAAGAACAGCTTGCATCTAAAATAAATAAAAAAATTGATATTCCTTTTGTTAGTGAGGAGAAAGAACAGATATTCTTTGAGAAGTGTGTTGACCTTGTTACTGATATAATAGAAGGATTAGTAAAAAAATAATCAGTGCCAAAAAGATTATATCAAATAAAAGATTTTTCAGGGGGACTGAATAATCTAAAAGACCCTGCCGATATAGCAGATAATGAAGTTGCAGATGTCTCTAATCTAACCTTTACCAAACAAGGTGCGATTGGTGGTGCATTTAACATGAAGGATAGTACTAATAATTTATTATCTGCTTATGATACATCACATATAGACCACATAGAAGCTGGCTATGGACTAGGATATTTTGAGACAGACTTCGTTCGTGATGGTGTTACACAAGAAGTAACTACTGCTGATAATACAGGTGGTAGTGAAGATGGATTTCAGCAAAATACAGGAACAAATGCACTTGAAATGAAAGTTAATGGTTCTGCTGTTAATTTAACTGCATCATATCCTGTAGGTACTAGGATTCTTATTACTGCACCATCTTTTCCAGCTAATTCAATAGATGCAAATGGTCAAGGTATATATACTGTTGTAGGTCATAGTGGTAATAATGTTATTTTAGATAGGACTATTACTATATCTGTTGAGACAGGGCAGATATATTGGGCGGCTACCGTAGTAGGGTTTAGCAGTGGCGATAAAGTGTTGTTGCTTGCACACCCTGATGAACATAAGATAGATGTATACTCTACAAATACAGCAGGAACTAACTGGCAACAAGATAGTATTACACTTAGATCATCTGCTACTGGGATAAATTCTAAGGTGTTATATCATAAAATAGATGATTCAATTAGATGCTTTGATACTACGGATAAAAATGATAGTAAAGTTCAATGGTATGGCTGGATAAATAGAAGACACTTTCAATTATTGTCAGCATTAGGTGGGTCTACAACTGATAATAATTCTTATTTAGGATATTTTGCAAAGGATAATGATTTAGCAAAACCAACTAATGGGGATTGTGTGGATGGTGGGACTACACCTGCTGTATCTACGTTTCCTATTGCTGGTAATGGATTTGATTTTAACATATCTACAGACACTAGCAAAGAAGGTTTAATTAGGTCTGGAGATTATGTATTTGCACAAAGTTTTATTTATGATGACAATCAAGAAAGTTTACTAACTGAATATTCTACTACTGTTAATGTAGCTGATGCTGATGATTTTAAATCATTCTCTGTAAACGTAGGAGCTAAATCTCCTTATGATCCTAGAATATCTGGCGGTAGAATATATATAAAAGAAAAAGATTCTGATTCTGAATATTTATTACTTGTAGATATTAACCTTACAAAAGGATGTCGAACTAATTTATCTGATGAATATACTACATTTAGAGATGGTGGTAGCTCTAATTATAGTAGTCCTACAACTAGTGCCTCAGATAATTTTATTATAAAAGATTTAAATTTTATTACTTACGAAACAATTAATGGTTATTCTTCTAGTATATTTAGTAATGCATTAGGTGACCAAGGTGAGTTTTGGAAAGATTCTACCGTAGCTAATAATAGAACATTTATATGTAATGTTACGATGAAAGATGAAAATTCTGGTAATACTAAAGCTACAGCACCTGTTAAGAATTATCCTGATAGGATTATGTATTCTATGCCAAATAGATTTGACACATTTCCATCATTTAATTTTATAGAAGCGGCTAAGGGAGATGCTGATTATTATACAGCTATAGAATCTTTTGCAGATAGAATACTAGCATATAAGCAGTATAGCTTAGATATTATAAATGTATCTAGCCCTAGTGATACTAACTGGTTTTTAGAAGATAGTAAGAACTATATGGGGGTAGAGTTTCATGGTGCGGTTGCCAAGACTCAGTATGGCATAGTATGGGTAAATAAACAGGGGTTGTATTTTTATGATGGCTCACAGATAAGAGATCTATCTGAGAATAAAATAGACGATGACACTTGGTATAGCTTTGTAACCGTAAACTCTATAATAATATATGATGAAGCTACTAGCTTGGTATATGTAATTAAGAATTGTGCTAGTGATGGGGATGCTTATGTATGTGATTTAAAGAAAGGTAACTTTACATTTTTAAAAGACTTTACGCATGATGGTATTACGAATGTAGTGCATACTAATTTTTCAGATAGCACCAATGCTTTAGTGGGTACTGATGCTGGATCTTCTACTAGGTTTTATAAATTATATAGAGATTTTCAATCTGTAGAGAATGTAAGATTTCAAACAAAAGATTTTGATTTTGGTAACGCATCTAGAGTTAAAAAAGTTTATGCGGTATATGTAACGTATCAAGAAACTGGTGGTAACTTAGAAGATACTTTTTCTCTTGTTGAAGATGATGGAACATCTCACACCTTAACCGGCTCTATACCTCAAAATAGTGATGGTACTTATAATACAGTAAAATTAAGCCCATCATCTCCAGTCACATGTAATAAAGTTTCTGTAAAGTTAGAAGTAGCTGGTGGAGATTCTAGTTTAGTTCAGATAAACGACATAAGTATTGAATACAGAGAAATATACAAAAGATCTGGCTAATGATTAGAGAAACAAGAAGAACACAAAATTCTAAACAAGATAAGATACAGGTAGTAAAATCGCAACCATCTGTTAATTCACTTAGAGAAGGGCAGGAAGTTATATATATATCTAAGTCTAATAGATTAGAAAGATATAGAAAAGAACAAGGTAGGTTGTGGGTATCTTTTATGGATACAGATAATAGTTATAGGGTAAATAAAAATTTATCTGTAGGTGGTAATTTAAATATAAAAGGTGATATAACTGGTAATTATTATGTTATGTTTGTTCATAATTTTGTAGATGATATAGGCACTAGTAAGCATTATTTACCTTGGGGTGATCAAACAGAAAGTACTTCACCTACTACAACTACTAGCATTACTGGTTTTTTATCTCCATATAATATGACATTAAAAAAAATACAATTTAGAAGTGATTTAGTTAATCAGCAAGCTGATATAACATTTAAAGTAGAACGTGTAGATAGTGGAGATAATACAGCAGATGAAATAGCTAGTGCAGAGTTTGATTCAACTATATCTGCTGATACAATGCATGAATTAAAAAGAAGTGACTTTAATAATACACCTAAAGTAGATGCTGGTTCTATGGCGGCTATATCAATTCAAGCAGATACAGACTTTAATTTAGCTGGTATTAGTGCAACGATATTTATTACATCGGTTTGGGAAGTAGAAATTGTTTTATAATAAATATTTATTTAAATTCAAAGGACTTTTACCATGAACAATCCAAATAATTTATTTAACATGATGCAGACTGGTGGTTTAACTAGTACTGCTGGTGGTACAAAATTTGCTAGAGCTAGGCAAAGGCAGTCCGATATTAAGAGATTAGAAAGGCAACAAAAAAGAGAAGCTAGAAGACAGAAGAGAGGTGGCTTATTTGGTAGTATTGCTGGGTTAGCTGGTGGTTTATTAGGTGCTACTATACCGGGTTTAGGACTAGTATTAGGTGCGGGCTTAGGAACTGGATTAGGTAGATTACTAGGTGAAAAGATAGGTGCTGGTAAATCTAGAGATTACAGCAGGGAAGGAACTGTGTTTGGACAACAAGCTTTTAGAGATGTTGGACAAGCTAGTCGTGATTACACTAGGGGTATGGGTGAAAGAGCATTAACATCAGGATTGAAAGCGGCTTTTACTGCTGGTTTATCTAAAGATGGTGGTATGTATGGTTCTAAAAAATTTAATCCATTTATGAAAGGTAGTAAATTCAGACAAGCTTTACTTAGTTTTTCAAGACCTAGGGAAGTTTATACTAACCCTGCTTTTTCTATGCCCTCTTCTTATGGGGCTGAAATTGATGGAGACATAGATATGACAGCTAGTAATGCAGAAATGGCTGATTTGTTAAACGATCAAGTCGCTGTAACACCATCTTCTATATCTGATACAACTTTAATGGATTCATTATTACCTGATCTAACTTCAAGTTCTAAATCAAGTAATTTATTTAATATACCAAAATCTTCTTTTATACCTACTGATACATCTCAAACTTCAATAGGAAGCGGCTCTTCTTTGATTGGATATAATCAACCTATACTTGAAAATTTTGAAGATGGTGGATTTTTAAAGTTAAGAAGAGGGGCTTACGTACCGGGAAATGAAGGATTTGGTGGTTCTAGCGATTCAAATAGTGGTACTGGTGGAAGTGCTGGTCAAGCACCATTATTGCCATCTGCTGGTTCATATTCTCCATTTGGTGTAGCATTAGGAGCTGGTTTTGAATTAACTCCTGAACAAGCTAGTTTAATATCTGATTTTGATCCTAGTTCTATAGAAAGTGCTAAGTCTCAATACGAACAAAACTTACTTGGAATGACTGGTGGCATGGGGCTTTCTAGTATGGGTACTGGTTTTGGTGCTAGGACTAGAGCTGGACAACAAGCGTTATCATCTGCTAGTGAAGCGATTGGAGATGTTACATCAGAAGCAGAAGCTCAATATGAATCATCAGTATTAAGTCAAATGGCTGATTTAGTAGCTGGTGGAGCTGAAATTGAAGTTCCTGATTCAGTGCCGTTTCAACCACCAACAGGAGGGGGTACAAATGGAGAGAGAAAAATAGGTGCTGATAATAGAGAATATATATGGAGTCAAATTGCATTTGATACAACTGGTTATGGATGGTATCCTGCATAGGAAATAAATATGGCTAGAAGAAGTATATATAGTAGGAGACAATCAATGCCAGCGGGTACTTATGAAACTCCCTTAGCTGACTTTCTTGATGCATTACCACAATATATTAATCAGTATCAGCAGAACCAGTTAAGGATGAAGCAATATGAGGATACTGTAAAACAAAGAGAATATAATAACGAATTAAATTTATATAGATTATTACCAGATGAAGTAAGATCTGAGGCGATGAGTAAATCTGACAATGAAGAGATAAGTCAGATAGGTACGAAAGCAGTTAATAACAAAAAAGCATTTTTAGATCAATTAAATTTTACAGATATAAACAAGTCTGATGTTGAGATGTTAGACTATTATGATAACCTATCAATGTCATCAAATGTTGCAGGTAATACTAAAAGAGAAAGTCAAGTTAAAAATAAAATTATATCTTTACAAAATAAAATTAAAAAAGAGGCTATTGTAAAATATTATGATGATAATCCAAATAGTAAGTTTAAAAATATAGATTTACAAAGAGCACAATATGAGCCAGATGAAGTTATAAAAGATTTAAATGATAGAACTTTAAAAACTATAAGTAATGAATTACCAACTCCTACAGCCACTCTTGAAGGCTTAACTAAATTATTAAGTCTTAAAGCAAGGGAGGGTCTTAACAGATCTGCTATGACAGAAAAAGAAGCTAAGGAATATGATGCTGAATTAGAAGCTATAGAAACTAGAATAGAAGAATTAACAGGACTAAGAAAACCTGTTAAAAAAACTATTAATAATTTTTAATTAATGTATGAAAGAAAGTTTACAATCACTTTATAATACTGTCTCTCAAGAATATGATATTGGAACTTATGAATCTTTTAGTAAGAAAATGCAAGATTCTTCTAAGCGTAGAATCTTTTATGACTATATTTATGACGAATACGAATTACCAGACTATGAAACTTTTGAATTAAAAGTATCATCCCCAGAGCCATCTATAGATTTAAATGAAGTGGTTACAAGTACGGATGAGCCAGATACAGATTCTTTTAAACAAATAATATATGAATCTGTAAAACAACAAGAAAATAGTGTAGCAAAAAATAATCCCTACGGTGTGAATATGCCTAGGAAAAAAAGCAATGCTGATAGATTAGCAAGCTTAGGTGGTAAGCTTATGGCTGGCAGTCAAACATTATTAGAGTTTGATGATATTAAAAGCGGGTTAAAAGCTGGTGAAGATATAATAGATAATATATTAGAAGTATCTAAAAATGATGTAGCTACTTTCTATTCTAATTATTCAGGTTTACCTATAGAGAGTCCTGAAGTTAAATCTTTTGTACAGATTGTTAATAGTAAAACTAAAGAATTAGATCAGCCTCAGCAAGAAAGTGCTATATTTAAATCATTAGAACCTATACCACTTACTAAAATAAAAAATTTAACAGAAGCTTTAGATTATAATAAAAATAATCCACAATATATTATGTCTGCGATCAAAGATCCAGACCCTAAAAAGAAAGTAGAAAACTTACAAAAAAACTTACCAAAGTTTGCTATGGGTTTACCTGTAGAAGCACTTACTGATCCAACATTTTTAAGAGATCCAAATAGAATATCTGAATTTGTTACAAGACGTAAAGAGACTGAAGAGTTTGAACCTACTGCTAAAGACGTAGCTAAGTTCTTTAATAAAAGGACTTTACAAAAAGAGATAGATATAGAGCTTAAAAAAGGTAAAAGTTTAAGAGAAGCTTACAGAACTTCTTTCTCTAAGCTAGGCGGTACTCCACCTAATATTATAAACCTAGCTATGGATAACTCTATAACTGGTACTGTATTTAGAATTGGTGGATTAAATCAACAAGTAGATGTTAGTAGCTATCCTGCCAATAAATTAGAGGAGCTTGCATCGGGTGCAATATCTATGGTTATGCCAGTAGATGCGGCTCTATTTGCATTTGGTGGTAAGCTTGCTAATGTAGGGAAAGTTGCAAAATATGCTGATGATGCGGCTAATATGTTAGCTAAAAGAACTAGTCTGTCATTAGCTGAAGCTAGAGTTCTTACTAAAAATGCATTTCAAAGAATAGTAGGTGGTGCAGGTGGATTTGCGGCATTTGATGGTGGTGCAAATATTGCTGAACAAATAGAGACTACAGGTACTGTTGATCCTATTGAAGCTTTAGATGCTACATTTCATGGTGTACTTACTGGAGGTACAGTTGGTAGTTTAGGTATGGTAGGTACAGTGTTAGGTAAGAAAGCGGCTGGCGAATTAGGAGCAAAAGCTGGTGAGTTTGGTGCTGAAGTATTTGGCTTAGGTACAGTTCCAGCTTTATTAGAGGGAGAACCTATTACAGCAGAGTCTTATTTAGATGCGGCTGGTACTATTATAGGTATTAAGTTATTAAAAAAGTATTCTACAGGTCAAAGAAATCAAATTAAAGAAAGTGTTGCAAATGAAATAGAGTCTTTAGTAAAAGAAACTGGCAAGCCCATACATGAAGTAGCTAACACTATTGGCAATCAATTAAAGACCTCTGTTGAATTAGCTATGGAAGGTAAGATACCTACTAAAGTAAATAGAGGTACAGTTATACAAGAAATAGGTGGTAAACAACAACCATCTGAAGTTTCATTAGTTAGTGAGATTACAAAGCCAGAGGGTAGATCTGCTAGACCTGTTAATGAGCGTGTACAATTAAACACAGATATAAGAAAATTAGCACAAGATATGAACACATTAGAAAAAAATGGTGCTAAACAATCTTTATTAGATGATATACAAGTATCTATAGATGCTAAAGTAAAAAGATTAAATGAAATAGGTGTAGAGTCATTAGAAGTAAATAATGCATTAGACCCTAAAGTAACAAAAGGAACTGCTGAAGTTCAGTTGCAAATGCAAAGAAGGTCTAGGTCTGAGCAACAGAGGTTAGATAATTATCTTAAAGATAAGGATGTATTGAATAGACCTTTTGAACCAGATCCAATGTTAGAAGTTCCTTTGCACCCAGCAGATGCAGGTAGGCAAGCAGTAAGAATTATAGAAATTGATGGTGCAAAAAGGTCAGTAGCTGAAGCACAGAATAAAATTAGGCAAGGCGGTACTCAATTAGAATTGGTATTAGAATCAGCTAAGTTACAAACAGAACCTGTGAAAGCTAATTCTCTTGTAGAAGTTCCTATAAATCCTGCAAAACAACCAGCTTCTGAAATACCTACACCTAAACCAGCTAAACAATTAGTAGAAAATTTACCTAACAATAAAAAGTTAAAAGGGTTTTTACTACAAAAAGAATATGCTGATTTAGATTTAACTATAAAAACAAATGAGCAAGCATTAAGAAATCAAAACCTTACACCTAAGCAGAGAGAAACATTAGAGACTTCTAATCAAAAAGCTAAAGAACTTAGAAGAGAAGTTGAAGAGAGAGCAGAATCCGAAGGTATAGAGATGCAAGCTTTCTTTGGTATTCCTAATCCTAGAATACTTAAAAAGTTATTTGGTTCTGAAAAGAAAAGACCACAGAGATATAGTCAGGCAGAATTGGATAGATTATATAATGGTGCAATAGATAGACTTAAAAAGAAAGACAAAGAAGGAGATACAGGATCTATCGTAAGTCCATCTACAGATAATTTACCAGTTACAAATAAAAGAAATATAGCAACTAAAGTATATAATCACATATTCTCAGATATGGTTGAAAGAAACGCAAGCGTAGGCACACCATCTGCAATACAATCATCAGAACTTGGAAGAAAAGCTATTGATGTTCAAAAGCAAGTAAGGGGACAATTAGCTCCTACCCTTGATGATGTTTTGCAAATGAGTGGTAAGGGATTTGGAGAAGGTAGTAAAGAGATAGTTGAATTATCAAAATTTGTTGAAAAAAATATTGGTGGTAATAAAATATTACAATCAAAACTACATGCCGCTATTGAAGGCGATATACCAGTATCTGGTAAAGAAGCTCAAATAGTTGAAAAGCATCGTGACCTTATTGAAAAAAGAGGTAGAATATTTGAGCAGTATGAAATATATACAGAAGGTAAAGATGGAGTTGCTAGACCTTTTAAAGTTATTGGTAGGGAAATAGCACCAAGAATTATGTCTAATGAATTTTATGCAATATTAGGTCAAGGTGTTGGTTCTAAAGCGTTTACAGAAATGACAACTAAATTTGCTCAAGCAACTGGTGCTCCTGAAAAAAATGTAAGAGAATATTTTAAAGAGTTTACTGATAATATATCAGGCAAATCTACAGAAAATCCTACGAGAACTACGCAAGTAGAGCATAGTAGAAAATGGAAGAACATACCTCATGCTATAGAAGTAGAAGGTAGATTAATACCATTAGTAGAATATAGACCTTATGAATATGCTCAAAGAATAGCAGAAACAGGGGCGGCTAGAATAGGTGTGGCTAGTGTATTTGGTCAAGAATTAAACAATACTAGTACTGTAAATAAATTTAAACAAGCTATAGAAGCAGAGGGTGGTACTTCTATAGAGTTTCACGAAATGGTAAGGCAATTAAGTGGAGCACCTTTGGAAGCACCTATATTAGAAGCTGGCTCTGTAGGAGCTACGTCTATTAGAGCCGTTAAAGGAGCGTATAATACAGTTAGAGCTAGTTCATTATCTTCTTCAGTAATCCCAAACCTTGGAGAATTTTTAGCTAGTACTAGAAGATTTTCAGGCACAACTGGATTAATAAAAGGAATATATGATTTAAAACTTGGATTACCATCTAGTAAAGCTAAAGCTTTAGAGCAAATGTTAAATAGTTTAGGTGCACTTACTGTTGATGTAACTAATATGGCTTCAGATCCAAATAGACCTATTACATCTAGAATCAGACAACTAAATGAAATGCAAAGAAGTGCATTTTTATATAGATATATAAATGAATTTCAAGAAAAATTAGGTGCTGTAGTAGCTCTTAATAAGGTAGAGCGTTTTAAAAATAATAAAGGTAAGGGTACTGATGTTTTACTTTTAAGAGAAATGGGATTTTCTAGATCGGAAGCAGAGTTAATGGTATCAGGTAAAGCACCACAAGAATTATACGATGCATTGATAAGAAGAGCTCCGTCTGCATTAACTGGTGGTGCACAGAGAGGTGCTGAACAATCAAGATTAGAACAAAGAAGAATATTTAGAGCGGTTACTGCATTTGAAACATACGCTCAAATGAAAATAAGGTCTTTAAATAGAATAATAAGAACTAATTCAAAAGCTATAAACGAATCTATAGTTGAAAAAGACTATAAAAAATTAGTTGATGTTACCAAGTCAAGTCTTAGTGATTTATTTGGAGGTGCTATATCAGGAGCTACTGCACAATTTTTACTAGCTGGTGCTTATGGTGGATTTGACAATATTGAAATAAAGTGGAATGAAGTTAAAGAAAAACCATTTGAATTTTTACTTAAATCTTGGGGTTATACAACATTTGCTGGTTTGTATGGTCAGATAATACAATCTACTGCTGGGGGGAAAGAAAGTGTGTTTGATATATTTTATCCTTGGGTAATGTTTAAAGAAGCTAGTCAGGCAATAACAGGTAAAGGTAGATATACATACGATGAAGGAATAGATAGAGCAATAAAACTTGGAGAAAGATTTTTTCCTGCAAATAAAGTATTTAAACAAACATTAGTTGCTTTTGGATTGGGAAATCCTGAAGCCCAAAAAGATAATAATGCTATCAAGGCTTACTACAGATGGAAGTTTGAAAATAAATATGGTGGTACGTTTAAATCTAATCCTGATGAAGAGATAAAAGCATTTAGAACTAATATGAAAAAAGCTTATGAAGGTATTATGAAAGGCGATGATCCAGCTACAATCAATAAATTTGTAGTAGATGCTGTTTCTGAAGGTGGTAAAGATCCATCTAGTATTTCTCAATCATTACTAGGTAAAAGACTTTTATTAAAATCTAAGATAGCACCCGGAAAAAATGATTTAGTATATACAGAGAGACTTAACGATCTCCGTAAAAGAATAGGTGATAAAGCATACAATAGATTATTAAGACATGATGAACTTATTGATATGTATGCAGAGTTGTTTACATTCTAATCTTTCACTCTAAGTAAA
>FUFK010039441.1_pt1 | contig 16769 bp, 18 predicted proteins | sample 1021851 | NCBI WGS metagenome assembly FUFK01 (sample SAMEA51879418, study PRJEB19060) | metagenome | reverse complement strand
CCATGAGCATTTCCAGCATTATTTATAAGAATGTCAATAGAGCTAAATTCCTTTGGAATATTACTTAAAAGCTTATTTACTTCATCTTTATCCGAAACATCAAAGCAGAGGGTTAATACGTTTGAAGATTTTGAAATTTCCTCAGAAATTTCATCTAATTTACGTTGTCTTCTGCCGCATAAAATCAATTGATTTTTTTCATTTGCTAATTTTTTAGCAGTTGCTAATCCAATGCCGCTTGTTGCCCCAGTAATAAGTATAGTTTTCAAGTCTTAAATTTTAAGTTATTNAAAATGTTAATNTTTGGTTAAAAATGGTCTTTTTTAACCTAATGTTAACAGAGATATTTNTAATGATTTACCAATTTGCAAAACCAATTTTAAAGTTATAATAATTTTTAGTCATGGAAAACAAAGTTGATATAAAGAAAATTAATGAAAAAATAGAAAAAGAAAGTGCTTTCATTGATTTGTTGAGATCAGAGATGAATAAAGTAATTGTTGGTCAAAAGAATATGGTGGATAAACTTTTAATAGGTCTTCTTGCAAAAGGCCACATATTACTTGAAGGTGTCCCTGGTTTAGCAAAAACCCTTGCCATCAATACTTTATCAAAGGCGATAAGTGGTAGTTTCAGTAGAATTCAATTCACACCTGATCTTTTACCTGCTGATGTCGTTGGGACACAACTTTATAATGTGAAACAGTCAAAATTCTCTGTTAAGAAAGGTCCTGTTTTTGCAAATTTTGTTTTAGCAGACGAAATAAATAGAGCACCTGCAAAAGTACAATCGGCTTTGTTAGAAGCAATGCAAGAAAAACAAGTTACAATTGGTGAAGAAACATTTAAGTTGGAAGAGCCATTTCTAGTGATGGCTACTCAAAATCCAATTGACCAAGAAGGAACATATCCACTTCCGGAGGCTCAGGTAGATAGATTTATGTTAAAAACAGTTATTACCTATCCTGAATTAGATGATGAAAAATTAATTATGCGATCAAATTTAGAAAATACTGTAAGGAAGGTGAAACCCGTCGTGACACTTAAAAAGATTATAACTGCGCAAAAAGTTGTGAGAGAAGTTTATATGGATGAAAAAATTGAGTCTTATATACTTGATATTATTTTTGCCACTAGATTTCCAGAAAAATATAATTTATCAGAACTAAAACCACTAATATCTTTTGGTGCCTCCCCAAGAGGAAGTATTAATCTTGCCTTAGCTGCAAAATGTTATGCGTTCATAAATAGACGAGGATTTGTAATTCCTGATGATGTAAGAGCAGTGGTGTTTGATGTTTTACAACACAGAATTGGAATTTCTTATGAAGCCGAAGCAGAAAACATGTCATCTGTTGATATTATCACAAAAATTGTAAATGAAATAGCTGTTCCATAAACTCTTAACAATGGAAACAAAAGATCTTCTAAAAAAAGTCAGAAAAATTGAAATCAAAACCAAAAGATTATCAGATCACATCTTTGGTGGAGAGTACCAGTCCACATTCAAAGGTAGAGGTATGGCTTTTAGTGAAGTAAGACAATACCAATTCGGAGATGATGTCAGAGCAATAGACTGGAATGTAACAGCGAGATATAACGACACATTTATAAAAGTATTTGAGGAGGAGAGAGAGCTAACAATGATGTTAATTATTGATATTTCTGGCTCCAATTTTTTTGGATCTAATTCAGCCTTTAAAAATGAATATGTTACAGAATTAGCGGCAACTTTAGCATTTTCAGCAACTAAAAACAATGATAAAGTTGGATTAATTTTATTCTCTGATAATGTTGAATTATACATCCCCCCAAAAAAAGGTAAATCTCATGTCTTAAGAATTATTAGAGAGTTGCTAGAATTTAAATCGAAGAGTAAAAAGACTGATATTAATGTTCCTTTAAAGTTTGTCTCCAATATTTTAAAAAACAGATCTATCGCTTTTATTATCTCTGATTTTATTTCTCAAGATTATTCAAATTCTCTTAAAATATTTTCTTCTAGACATGATGTAACAGGAATTAGAATATATGATAAAACCGAAGAAATTATTCCAAATTTAGGTGTTATTGATATAAATGATAATGAAACCGGAAAACGAACTACAGTAAATACCAGCTCAAAAAAAATCAGAAGGAAATACAATGAATATTATAATTCCAAAAGGAGAGAGTTTGTGGATTATTTTAAAAGGTCAGGATCTGGAATAATTGAATGTAATACGAATGATGATTATCAAAAAAAATTATTAAAATATTTTAAGAGTCGATGAAACTATTTCTCAATATTTTAATTTTTTGTTTTGTTTTTTTACAAAGCGTTACATCCATTTCACAAAATGTTACTGCTTCTGTTGAATCTGATTCAACATTAATAGGAAAAGAACTTATTTATACAATTGATGTCAGTTCTGAAAGGGTGGAAAATATTATTTTTCCAGATTCAACTTCGTTTGTGCCTTTCGAATTAATTTCAGAATATCAGATTGATACAACTGAGGTTGAAGAGGGTTTTCTATTTTCAAAGAAATATGGTATTACATCATTTGATGAAGGAGAATATATCATTCCAAAAATAAAGATTCAAATTGGAGATAAATTATTTTCTACTGACTCAAAAAAAATCTTAGTTAATTTAGTTGAAGTTGACACTACTAAGCAAGGTCTCTACGATATAAAGCCATCATTCGATAAGTTCTCAACATTAGAAATTTTCAAACTTCGTTTAATGAATAATTACCCAATTATTCTATTCACTCTTTTTTTAATCCTGATTTTACTTTTTTTCAGAAGACAACTTGTCGATTTTTTTAATCCACTATTAAATATTAAACCTGCATTAAGACCTATTGAATTAATTAAGAAAAGATTAAGTGATTTAGAAAAAATTAATCTTGATTCGAAATTAGATATTAAGTTGTTTTATTCTGAATTAACATATGCATTAAGAAGTTTTTTTGAAAAAGAAGTATATGAAAGAGCCTTAGAAAGTACTACAGGTGAGCTAATCTTAAAACTAGAAAACTTAAGCGAAATAAATTCTTTTAATATTTCAAAGAAATCTATCAATAGAATTGAAGATGTTTTTAAAAGAGCAGACTTGGTAAAGTTTGCAAAATTTCTTCCTGAAAAAAATGTTATTCAAAATGACCTTAGCATAATTAATGATGAGGTTCAACTTTTTTCACAATTACTACCTGAACCCAGTGAAGAAGAAAAACTAAAAAATTTAAATTATCAAAAACAAGCAGAGAAGAAGTTGAGAAATGAAAGACTAAAAATTGTTTCAATTTCAGCTGCTTCTTTAATTTTATTATTGTTTATTTTTTCAGGTTTTATAAATGGTTTTCAATATTCGTTAGATAGGATAACATTTAATAAAAATCTTAGATTGCTAAATAAAATTTGGGTAAAATCCGAATATGGGTCTCCTGGAATATTTGCTGAAACTCCTGATGCTTTGGTAAGATTAAATAACGACAATGAGTTTTTATATGATGATTATAAAATGGAATCTCAATTTTATTTCTCGAATTCAAATCAATCTATTGAATTTTTTGTCTCAAACTATTCCTCTCAATCGAAGATTGAACCACAAAATTTCCAATCAATTTTAGATTCAAGTTTGGATGATTTAGAAAGTAGGGGACTTCAAAATATGCTTGTAAAGTATGAGGAATTTGAAACAAAAAATAAAGGAAAAGGTCTACTTATTTCAGGAACTTCAGATTTTAAAATAAGTGATAAGAAGTATAAATCTGGAAATTATAATGTTATTGGTTTTTTAACAGAAACAGGATTTAAAACAGCAATTCTTTTAACACATGAAAAAAGATATGTTGATGAGATTAGAGAAAGAATTATTAAGTCAATTGAAGTATTAAAAGAAGAAGAAAAATGAATTTAGAATTTTTAAATCCAGAGTACTTTATTTTATTGGCTATTATTCCTTTAATAGTCTTATGGAATTACCTAAAGAGAGATAATTTAACAAACTCGATTAAATTTTCTAATTCAGAAGCCTTTGGTGATTCAGGAAACTTCTATTCAAAACTAAAATCAACATTCAAATTTTTAAGGTTGATTTCATTAATATTAGTCATTATTGCTCTAGCAAGACCACAAGTAATTGATACATCAACTAGAGTAAAAACAAATAGTGGTATCGATATAATAATGGCAATTGATGTTTCTGCAAGTATGTTGGCAAAAGATTTAAAACCAAACAGGCTTGATGCATTAAAAAATGTTGCTGACGAATTTATTAAAAATAGAGTTTCAGACAGAATAGGGCTGGTTGAATATGCTGGTGAAAGTTATACAAAAACTCCGCTCACGTCTGATAAGAATATAACATTAAGATCTCTTAGGGAGATAAAATACAATAATATTATTGAAGGTGGAACCGCAATTGGAATGGGACTAGCAACTTCCGTAAATAGAATAAAAGACAGTAAGGCTAAAAGCAAGGTAATTATTCTTTTGACTGATGGAGTAAATAATGCAGGATTTATTGACCCTATAACAGCAGCTGAGTTAGCAAAAGAATTTCAAATTAAGATATATTCTATAGGATTGGGAACAAATGGTCTTGCATTATCCCCGGTTGGTATTGATGCAAGAGGAAAATTTAATTATGCAAATGTTCAGGTTGAAATTGACGAAAACTTACTTACTCAAATTTCTGAAATGACCGGAGGAAAATATTTTAGAGCCACAGACAATGAAACACTAAAAGAAATTTATTCAGATATTGATGAGTTAGAAAAGACAGAGATAGAGGAGTTTAAATATTATTCAGTTGACGAGAAGTTTAGATACTTCCTTCTACCTGCAATTATATTAATTGCATTTGAGATGATTATGAAATTAACAATACTAAGAAGTTTTATATAATGTATGAATTAGAAAACATATCATGGTCTTGGTTGTTTTTGTTGATTATTTTAATCAGCATACTGTTTATTTTTGACAGAGCTTGGAAAATAAAAACTCAGAAATTATTTTTCTCAAAGTCCAATTTGGAAAGATTAAGCCCAAACATTTCAAATCTAAAACCTATCATAAAAATATTTTTTATGATAGTTGGGATTTCAATGTTTATAATCGCTATGATTAATCCTAAAATTGGAACTAAGATTGAGACTTTTCAAAGACTAGGAGTTGATATAGTTTTTGCAGTGGATGTTTCTAAAAGTATGCTTGCTGAAGATATAGCTCCTAGTAGAATAGAAAAATCTAAGCAGCTAGTAGGCCAAGTTATAAATAATCTGGGTGGTGACAGAATTGGTATTGTAGCTTATGCTGGCAAGGCTTTTCCTCAACTACCATTAACCACTGACTATTCATCAGCTAAAATGTTTTTGCAAAATATGAATACTGATATGCTTTCATCACAAGGTACTGCCATTGATGAAGCTATCCGATTATCTTCTACTTATTTTGATCAAGACCAGTCAACAGAGCGGTTATTATTTATTGTTTCAGATGGAGAGGATCATAATGATTTATCCTATGAAATGGCAGACTTAGCTGCAAAAAATAACATTACCATTTACTCGATTGGTGTCGGAACAGAAAAGGGCTCACCTATTCCAATTAAAAAAAATGGAATTGTAATGAGCTATAAAAAAGATATCAATGGAGAGGTGGTTATTACAAAACTTAATAAAAATTATCTTGAGAATATTTCTGATAAAACCAAAGGAAAATATATAGATGGTTCTGTAACTGAAAATGTGATAAATGAGGTAATTGAAATTTTAGAAAACACTGAAAAAAAAGAATTTGATACACAAAAATTTTCTGAATTTAAAGACCAATTTCAGTGGTTTATCTTGATTGGATTCGTATTGATAGTTATCGATATTTTCATGAGGGATGGTAAAACTATATGGCTAAAAAACTTAAATTTATTCAATGAAAAATAATATACTTTTTTGCTTTTTTGTTTCCATTCTGGCATCATATAATATTTATGCTCAGTCTGAAAATTATGCTAAATTTTATAACAAAGGAAATAAGTTTATTGAAAATAACTTTGAGGAAGCTGAAAAGAATTTTAGAGTTGCTATTGATGATTCACTAAGCGACTTAAGAGCCACATTCAATTTATCTAATAAATATTACAGCGAAGGTCTATATGACGAAGCAATTTCAAGACAAATTGAATCAACCAAACTTGCAAAAAATAAATCTGAAAAGCACAAAGCTTTTCACAATTTGGGCAACTCTCTAATGAAAAAAGAAATGTGTTCTGAAGCAGTATTAGCGTACAAAAATGCTTTGAGAAATGACCCCAGCGATGATGAAACTCGTTACAATTTAGCACTGGCTAAGAAGTGTGAAGAGGAACAGCAAAATGATGATCAAAACAAAGATGATCAGAACAAGGATAATGAGAGTAAAGACGATCAAAACAAAGATGATCAGAACAAGGATAATGAGAGTAAAGACGATCAAAACAAAGATGATCAGAATAAGGATAATGAGAGTAAAGACGATCAAAACAAAGATGATCAGAATAATGATAGTGANAATAAAGACAATCAAAATAAGAACGATCAAAACAAGGATGATAATAAGTCTGATAAACCTAAAGAAAACAAGAATCAACAATCAAAACTTTCTCCCCAACAGATTAAAAATTTATTGAAGGCTATGGAAAATGCTGAAAAGAAAGTTCAAGCAAAAGTGAATGATAAGAAACAAAAAGGCACAAAAGTTGTTTCTGAAAAAGACTGGTAATGTTTAGAAATAAATTTATACATATAATNGTTTTCTTGATTGGCTTTTCAGCCTTTTCACAAGTTAATTTTACCACAAAATTGAGTAAGAATCAATTGGGTTTAAATGAAAGAGTAAAAGTAGAGTTTTCGGTTGACAAAGATGGTGACAATTTTATACCCCCAACTTTTGAAAACTTCAGAATTGTTGGGGGTCCAAGCCAATCAATCAGAAATTCTTGGATTAACGGTAAAAGATCATACTCCAAAACTTATTCATATTTTTTATCTCCAATTGAAAAAGGCTCTTTTGAAATTGGTCAGGCCTCCATTGAAGTAGACGGGGAAATTTATAAAACTCTTCCCGTTCAAATTATTGTAACATCTGCCGTTGATAAACCAACAAATCCTAATGATCCAAATTACATTGCAGATAAAAAGATACACTTAGTTGCGGAGTTATCCGATAACAATCCTTTTTTAAACGAGGCAGTCTCAGTCATCTATAAGCTCTATGTTGCACCAGATACTGGGGTTGATAATTGGAGAGAATTGGAAGCTCCAAGATATGCTAATTTTTGGAGTAATAATATTGATATTAAGTCACTGAATGTTCAAAATGGCACATATAAAGGTGAACCTTACAGATATGTTGTATTACGAAGAACATTATTGTATCCTCAGAAAACAGGTAAGTTAAAAATTGAGCCATTAACTTTAGATATTTCTGTTCAGGTTCCTTCAAACAGGAGAGATTTTTTTGGAAATCTTATATCATCTAGTGTAAACAAAACTGTTTCCTCTGGAAGCTCAACTATTGATGTTAAGCCATTACCACTTAACAATAAGCCATTGGATTTTTCTGGCGCTGTTGGGAACTTTAATTTTGAGATTAAATCAGATAAAAAAGAATTGTTATTAGATGAGGCATTTCAATTAAGTTTGATTGTTTCTGGAAAAGGTAATTTTAATTTATTTGATGATCCAAAGATATCTTTACCAGTATCGTTAGAGGTATACGAGCCCGAAAAAATATCAAATGTTTCGGTTAGATCTAACGGAATTAAGGGAAAAATAAACAATAAATATACAGTTGTGCCCAATAACCCTGGAAAGTATACAATCCCACAAACAAAATTTTCGTTTTTTGATCCTGAGTTAGAAGATTATAAAACCATTTATTCAGATCCGATTTTTATCGATGTTGAAGGAGTTTACAAATCTTCCTTAGATTCTGAGGATAACTCTGAGAATATTAAAACAAATAAAATTCAATTATCTGAGAGTCAATTCTCATCCTTTAAAACCAAAACAAAATTTTCAAAAGTAAACGAGGGTATTTTTTTTAATTCAATTTTCTATTGGATTTTACTAATTACACCATTAATAATCTGTTTTATAATTATAATTGTAACTAAGTTTATTAGGAACTATAACTCAAAAAAGATTGACGAATTAAAGCTTGCCCGAAATAAAACAAATAAACTATTAGATGAGTCAAAGGTCCTAATTGGAAACAAAGAAAAATTTTATGAATCTATTGACAAAGCATTAACAATATACTTAAAGACAAAGCTAAAAATTAAGAATTCTGATTTTAAAAATGAAGTTATTCAAATTAAGCTTGAGCAAATGAATGTAGAAAAAAACACAGTTGATTTATTATTTGAGATTTTTGAAAATTGTCAACTTGCCAGATACACTCCTTTAAATATAGATGCAATGAGCGATGATTATAATAAGACAAAACAATTTATTGAGCAGCTTGAAAAATATTAGATAATGATATTGAAATATTTACATAATGTAGTTTTTATTCTTTTTGTGATGATTTTCTCAAATAATCTTCACAGTCAAGATCAGCTTGATTTTTCTGATTTGAATGATAAATTCATAGAGGCCAACAATCTTTATAATGAATCAAAATATGAAAAATCAATTGAGCTATATTATCAAATTTTAGATTCAGGATTTCATTCGGCTGAACTTTACTTTAATCTTGGAAACTCGTTTTATAAATTAAATGATATAGCAAACAGTATATTATTTTACGAAAAATCGTTGAAACTTAATTCTAATGACAAAGACGCAATCAATAATTTAAAAATGGTTAATAATGCAATTATTGATGATATAACAAAAATCCCAGAACCATTTATCGAAAGTCAATTAAATAAAATTTCAAATGTTCTGAGTTTTTCTGCATGGAGCTACATGTCAATAATTTTATCATTCCTGTTTCTTGTTCTATTTGTCTTATATTTCTTTTCAAAAGAACCTAATTTCAAAAGAGCTTCGTTTACTTTTTTATTCGTTTTATTTATTCTAATCGGAACTACATTGAAGATTAGCTTTCATGCCTATGAAAAAAATTATGTTGAACAATATGCAATTATCTTTTCAACAAAAACTGAAATAAAAGCAGAGCCAAATGAAAGAAGTGAGAATTTACTTAATTTGCATCTAGGTACTAAAGTAAAGATCATTGATAGTTTCAATGAAGAATGGGTAAAAATAAAATTAGTAAATGGTCAAGAAGGCTGGATTAATAATAAAGAAATTAAGATAATATGATAACAAAAGAATTAATTCATGAAGCTCAAAAAAAATGGGGCGAAGGAATTATAAGAATCGGAAGCTTAAAGCATAACAATTCGGAGTGCATTCAATACACTACTTCATTTTTAAATGAAATGTATGATTTTGAAAATCATGATGTATTATTCAAACCGACAAAAGCATCTGTTGAACAATTTAGACCAACATTTAAAATGGCATTATCATATTTCCTAGGCGGAGATGATTCTTTTTGTTCTGAAGATGACGGCTTTGCCATGAAGCCCTGGGTTGAGGTAAATTTTGAAAATTCAGGATATATTATAGATGACAATAGAGCTATTGCAATGGGAAATTACTTTTTCAAGGATGGTTCAGACAATGTAGTAAAGGTGGAATTTACATTTGGTTATAAATTAAATCATGGAAAGCTAGTAATAGATCTTCATCACTCCTCATTACCATTTTCCCTATAATTACTTTCAATTATTAGATTATTGATTTTTTCAATTTTTGGGTAAAAAAAAGATTGGTTAAGTTTTTCTGCTTCAATTATACTTATTACCCTATTTATATTTGAAAATATAAAAACTAAAATACATAAAAGAAGGACTGTTTTTATAACTCCGAAAACAGATCCAATAATTCTATTTAGTAATCCAAGAGCAATTATTTTTAAGAGTTTTGTTAAAATTTTAGCAATAATTTTGAACAGCATAATTGTTATCAAAAAAATTACTGTAGCTGAAAGAATGGATATAAAATTTGCATCAGATTCAAAAATCGGTTTTAGTTTTAAATCTAAGTATGGGTAGTAATTTTTTGCTAAGAATATCCCCGTAATAACTCCTACTATTGAAGCTAATTCTTTTATTAACCCCTTTGAGAAACCACTGTAAGCTCCCCAGGCTATTATTAATCCAAAAAAAAGATCTAGGTAACTCATAATAAAATATTCATTGAAGTTAATTTAATAAATATTAACTTCTTTATATTAGTAAAGGTAATATTGCAATAAAGTTAAGCATTGAAATCTGAGTTAAAAATAAAGTGGGATAATTTAAAAAATAAACTTTCTGTTGATTTTTCAGAAGANCAAATAATCGATTTAGATTCAATAATTTTTTTGATCGGATTACAGGAATTAGGTCAATTTCAAAAAAGACTTAACAAGCAAAGGAAAATGGAGGTTATACACATAGCTGTTTGTAAGTTATTAAGTGATTATGGATATTATGAATTTGATTTTGTAGATGAAGATGGCTGGCCTCACTATAAGCTAATTAAAAAATTACCAAATCTAAAGCCAGGAGAGCAAACAATTCTCATGAAAAAAGCAATTATTAACTATTTTATTAAATCAAATTATATTAATTAAGTTTTCATAAATTTGGGAATAGATTATTATGGAGGATAAAATAAAAAAAGATATTCAGGAGATTCAAGATTTCAAATCTGATTCAATTGCTGAAATAGAGGAGTTTAGAATAAAATTTTTGGGAAAGAAAGGTTTATTAAATTCATATTTTGTTGAATTTAAATCATTAGATAGTACTGAAAAGAAAAACGCTGGTCGTTTATTAAATGAATTAAAAAATCTAGCTCAGGATAAAGTAGAAGCCCTTAAAGCGAGTAGCTCTAAATCTTCTGAAAATAAAAAAATAAATGACATTTCAAGGCCTGGTGATCCAATTAATATTGGATCTCGCCATCCTATTTCTGTAGTTAAAAATAGAATTATTGATATTTTTTCTAATATAGGTTTCACAATTAGTGAGGGGCCAGAAATTGAAGATGATTGGCATAACTTCAGCGCTTTGAACCTTCCAGAACATCACCCTGCAAGAGATATGCAGGATACATTTTTCATAGAAAAAAACCCCGACTTTTTGCTTAGGACACATACAAGTTCTGTTCAAGTAAGATACATGGAGAATAATAAACCTCCTATTAGAACAATTTCACCTGGAAGAGTTTATAGAAATGAAGCAATTTCTGCCCGTTCTCATTGTTTTTTTCATCAGATTGAAGGACTATGCATTGATAAAGACGTCAGCTTTGCAGACTTAAAACAAACATTAGAATATTTTACAACCCAATTATTTGGAAAGTCAAAAATTAGACTTAGACCTTCCTATTTTCCTTTTACCGAGCCTAGTGCTGAAGTTGATGTTTATTGGGGCTTAAATAATGAAACTGATTATAAGATGACTAAAGGAACTGGTTGGCTTGAAATTATGGGTTGTGGGATGGTTGATCCAAACGTTTTAGAAAATTGTAAAATTGATCCTAATGAATATTCTGGATTTGCTTTTGGGCTGGGGATTGATAGGATTGCTTTACTTCTTCATCAAATTGATGATATAAGATTACTTAGTGAAAATGATGTGAGATTTTTAGATCAATTTAAATCTTCATTTTAAGATATTATATCACTTAAATCTTTAAATATTTTTTTTGCACTTCTCTTTTCGTATAGAATTTTATAAGCCGCATCAATGATTGGTGTTTTAGCTTTTTTCTTTGAATCAAGGTTAAGTAGATATGCTTTTTTCGTTGCAATATATCCTTCGGCTACCATTTTCATTTCAAGTTGAGCCGCTTTAACAGTATACCCTTTGCCAATCATATTTCCAAACATTCTGTTCCTTGAAAAAGACGAATATCCCGTGACCAGTAAATCACCTAGATATGCCGAATTATTTATATTCCTTTTAATTTTATGTCTTTTTGAAATAAATCTTTTCATTTCCTTTATAGAATTACTCATCAATACACTTTGATAATTATCTCCGTATCCTAAACCATTGGAAATACCAACAGCCAACGCAAATATATTTTTAAGCATACTAGCATATTCAATTCCAATAACATCATCAGATGCTTTTACATTTATATACTTACAGCTAAATTTTTCGGAGATAATTTTACATAATTCTAAGTTTGAAGAGCCAATGGTAAGATATGATAGTTTTTCTAATGCAACTTCTTCTGCATGGCAAGGACCTCCAATTACCAAAAACTTATTAGGTGAAATACCAAAATGTTTTTGCATGTGTTCACCAAATAAGAGATTGGTTTCTGGGACAAGCCCCTTGAGAGCACATATTATTATTTTTTTTGAAATATCCAAATCAATTTTTTTCATCTCATCATTTACATACTCAGAAGGAACAGCTATAATAATTACATTAGAAGCCTCTACAACTTCATTTATTTCTGCAGAAATTTTCAATTTTTTTAAATTAAGCTCTACGGAGCTTAAATAGTTTGGATTATGAGAATTCTCTTTTATGAATTCTATATTTTCTGTATTTCTGATATACCAGTTTATATCATTATTATTTTCAGAAAGAATTTTAATTAATGCAGTTGCCCAGCTTCCACTTCCTATTACTCCAAATTTCAATTTGGTTTCTTTCATTGGTATAATTTATTACTATTTATATATTCCATAACCTTGTTAGAAATTAAATCTTTTGGGTCAGAATTATTAGAAACGATTTTTCTAATATTAGTCGAGCTCAAATCAATTCTTGGACCTCCGATATACATTGTGTTTTCATTAATTATGTGCAGATTTTCATTTAGTGTTCCTTTTCGTGGATAAATAAAGATCTTATACTTATTAATTATTTTTTTATAATCTTTCCAAGTATCAAAAATTTTATAATTGTCTTCCCCAATAATTAAACTAAATTCGATATCCTTTAGTTTGTTTGAAATGTATTCCAATGTATCGATAGTATAATTAGGTTTTTTTAAATTAACTTCTAAATCACTTGGTATTATATTATCGTAATTTTCAGTTGCAATTTTAGCCATATTAAATCTATGATTAAAACTGGATATTTTACTTCCTGCTTTTATCGGATTTTCAGGTGTAACTACAAGCCAAACTTTATCAGCTAATTTTTCTTCAGTAATATATTTGGCAATTCTTAAATGTCCATTATGAATAGGATCAAAAGTACCAAAAAATAAACCTATCTTTTCTTTACTCATTTATGAAACTTTTAACCAATTCTAATACTTTGCTGTAGCTTGTCTCAAGAATATTGTTTTCAACAATGTAATCAAATTTATCCGCTAATAATATTTCATCTTTAGCCTTATTAATTCTAGTTTTTATACTAGAGTCTGAGTCCAAATTTCTATTTATCAATCTTGTTTCAAGTTCATTTATACTTGGGGGTTTAATGAAAATTGTCATTGTTTGTTTTGGAAATTTTTTCTTAATATTTAATCCCCCCACAACATCAATATCAAAAATTAAATTCTTTTGTGATGAATTTTCTAATTCTGAGATNANTGTTCCATAATAGGTGTTTTCATAGACCTCTTCCCATTCTATAAATTCTTTGTTATCAATTCTCTTAATAAATTCATCTTTACTCAAAAAGAAATAATTTAATCCATCTACTTCATTATTTCTAGGTGCTCTTGAAGTTGCAGAAACTGAAAAAGATAAGTTTAGATTTTTCTCTTTTAGAAGCTTGTTAACAATCGTTGTTTTTCCTGAACCAGAGGGAGCTGCAATCACTATGAATTTTGAATTACTCATCAAAGAATATTTAAAATGTTTTCTTTAATTTTTTCTAGGCTATCTTTCATTTCAATAACAAGCTTTTGAAGATTTGCATCATTCGCTTTTGAACCAATTGTATTTATTTCGCGACCAATTTCTTGACAAATAAATCCAAGTTTTTTGCCTACCGGTTCGTTTGAATGTAAGGNATCTTCAAAAATTAAAATATTACTTTTTAACCTGATTATTTCTTCATTNATATCATATTTTTCAAGATAATAAATCATTTCCTGTTCAAGTCTATTATTATCAATCTCTAATTCAATTCTTTTGAACTCATCAAGTAATTTAGTTCTCTTTTTTGATATTCTATCCTTTTCAATTTTTTCAATATTGCCTAATGACTCTTTAATTACAGAAATTTTATTTCTGAAATCTTTTTCCATTTCTGAACCTTCTTTAGCCCTATAATCGTTGAGGTTTTTTATAGCTATTGAAATTTTATCAATAATATTATTAATCTCAGTATTATTCAACTCAATTGATTTTGATGAGTATGCATTTGGTAGTCTCATCGCCATTTTCAAATAGTCTTTTTCATCTGAGTCTAATGTCATTCAATTGCTTAAGTTGTTGAATATAGTTNNTNATAATTTCNTTATTAATACTTACTTCATCTGTATTTGCCCCTATTTCAGAATTAACATTAAGTTCTATTTTTCCTCTGTGAAGTTNANTTGAAATTTCTTTCCTTAGATCATTTTCATAAGCTTTTAGAAAATGAGGGAATCGTATGTTTAAATCTAATATTTTACTATTAACAGATTTTATTTCAACAATGAATTTTGTTGAATTAATTATGAAAGATTCACTGGCATAGCCAGTCATGGACTTAATCATTTTTAATCATATATTAAGCAAATATATGAATAGATTTTTAAGTTGCTTTGCTAGTTTTTTTAGAAACTAAATAAACTCCTGTAAAAACAAGAAGAACAGAACTTATATCAGCTAATGTTAATTTATCAGCCCCTCGATAAATAGCAAATAAAATTCCTATTACTGGTTGGAGATAAATAAACATCCCTACTGTTGAGGCTTTTAAATTTTTCAAGGCGTACAAATTCAACAAATAGACCAAAAATGTAGTACATATTACCACATAAGATATTTTAAGTAAAGAAGTCCCAGAAATTTCAACCCAATTTATTTCGGTAAACTCAATCAGCCCAAACGGCATATTAATAAATATGGAAAATAGAAATAGCCACTTCATTATTGTAATCATATTGTATTTTTTGGTAAGGGGTTTGACCAAAACAAAATAAAGCGCATANGAAANACTATTTATTAAAAAATAAAAATTTCCTAGGCTTATATTGGGGGCATTAATTACAGTTTTTTCATTGAGTAGTATTAGGGTTAATGTTCCGCAAAACCCGATAAAAACACCCAAATATTTTCTCTTGGTAATTTTTTCTTTTATGAGGATTACAGAAATAAGAAAAATAAAAATTGGAGCAAGAGTTGTGATGATTACACCATTTATTGGTGTTGAATTATATAAGCCATTTAATGCTGTAATCATATTTAAGCCCATTCCAAAAATTGAACATATAAAAATTAGCTTAAAATCTTTAATTTCTACTTTTTCCCATTTTAAAAAAAATGATATAAACCAAAAAAGAACTGCAGCTCCTAGAACCCTACAGTATAATAGCGCGTTAGGTGATAATACATTTGGCATTAGCTCCTTAGCGATTGTATAATTTAATCCAAAAATTGAGGTTGCTAGTAAAGCTGCTATAAGAGCTAGGATTCTTTTATCCATAAAATTTATTGAATTCTGCAAAGATAATCTATACTTTTGTTTTGGAGCTATTATGCTTTATATTAATTTTTAGAATTATGAAATTTAACACCAAAACAATTCATGGAGGACAAAAAATTGATCCTGCTTTTAATTCGGTTATGCAGCCAATCTACCAAACATCTACTTATGCTCAAAAAAGTCCTGGTGTTAACAAAGGTTTTGAATACTCGCGAACCCATAATCCAACAAGAACAGCTCTACAAAATTCATTTGCAAGTCTTGAAAATGCAAAATATGGAGTTGCCTTTTCATCTGGTTTAGCTGCAATTGATGCAATTATCAAATTACTTAGCCCTGGTGATGAAGTAATTAGTACTAATGATTTATATGGCGGCACCTTTCGTTTATTCACAAAGGTTTTTGAAAAATATGGAGTAAAATTTCATTTTACATCTTTGCATAATGTTTCTGATGTAGAATCATTAATTAANGAAAANACCAAAGTTATTTGGGCTGAAACTCCTACAAATCCAATGATAAATATTTTTGATATTGAAGCACTTTCAANAATTAGTAAGGCAAAAAATTTACTATTGGTAGTNGATAATACTTTTGCATCTCCTTACTTNCAAAANCCTNTAAATTTAGGTGCTGATATAGTAATGCATTCTGCCACTAAATATTTAGCTGGACATAGTGATGTTGTACTAGGTGCTTTAATGTTGAATGATGATGAAATTGCTGAAAAATTATATTTTATTCAAAATGCAAGTGGTGCAGTTCCAGGCCCACAAGATTGTTTTCTAACATTGAGGGGAATTAAAACACTACATGTAAGAATGCAACGACATTGTGAAAATGCACATAAGGTTGCAAATTTTTTAAATAACCATGAAATGGTTGAAAAAGTATATTGGCCTGGTTTGCATTCTCATAAAAATCATGACGTTGCAAAAAAACAAATGTCAGNTTTTGGTGGAATGCTTTCNTTTAGAATTAAAGATTTCAATAAGNAACAAACTATAAAATTTTTAGAAAAACTNCATTTATTTACATTAGCAGAATCCCTTGGAGGAGTTGAATCATTATGTGGACATCCAGCGACCATGACACACGCTAGTATTCCTGTAGAGGAAAGGGAAAAATC
>FUFK010040029.1_pt1 | contig 16770 bp, 16 predicted proteins | sample 1021851 | NCBI WGS metagenome assembly FUFK01 (sample SAMEA51879418, study PRJEB19060) | metagenome | reverse complement strand
AAATCATTATCTTCACCTTTAAATATTTCAAGCATTTTATTTGCATTAAATTTTGCATCATCCCCAACAAGATTTTTAAATTTATCTGCATTTATATTTAATTCTTTTGGATCAATAACGATTTCCGATATAACATTGTTTTTTAATTGAATAACATTTGTTTTAGCATAGGGTGAAATTTCATCTAAACCATCTTCACTATTGACGATCCATGCAAATTTAATATCTAAACTTTTTAAAGCGTTAGCAAATGTTTTTAATAACTTTTTTTCAAAGACACCAACGACTTGTCTTTTAACTAAAGCTGGACTACTCAAAGGACCAATCATATTAAAAATTGTTCTTTTACCAATTTTTTTTCTTGTAGGTCCAACGTATTTCATTGCACTATGGTAATTTGGTGCAAACATAAAACCAAAATTATTTTTTTCAATTTGTGACTCAATATTATTTGGTTCTAAATTAATTTTTATATTTAATGCCTCTAAAACATCACCAGATCCACATTTAGAAGATACTGCTTTATTTCCATGTTTTGCTACTTTAACACCCATACTTGCAAGCAATAATGCAGAAGCTGTTGAAATATTGAGTGTGTTCATTCCATCACCACCTGTACCACATGTATCGATACAATTTTGCACATTTACTCTTTTTGATTTATTTCTTAGAACGTATACTCCTCCAGCAATCTCATTTGAAACTTCACCTTTAGCGGACAAAAGTGTTAAAAAATCAAATATTTCCTGTTCATTTGCCTTACCTTCCATTAATAATTCGAAAGCTGCCTTACTTTCCTCAAAGGAGAGATCATCTTTATTTTTAATTTTATCTATGAATTGTTTCATTAATCTTAAAGTCTAATAAAATTTTTTAAAATTTTAATACCTAGTTTAGTTTTAATACTTTCAGGGTGAAATTGCACTCCATGAACATTATATTTTTTATGCTGAACACCCATTACTAAACCATCTTTGCTCTCAGCAGTGATTTTAAGATGTTTTGATAGTGTTTTTTTATCAATAATTAAGCTGTGATAACGTGTTGCCTCAAATGATTTTGGAAGATTTTTTAAAATTCCCAACTTTTTTGAGATAATTTTGCTTGTTTTACCATGCATTAGTTTTTTAGCCTGAACAATTTTAGAGCCAAATACCTGTCCGATAATTTGATGACCAAGACAAACACCAAGAATTGGAATTTTTTTATATAAAGATTTTACTATTTTTAAACAATTACCTGATTGATTAGGATTACCTGGGCCTGGTGAGATTACAATTTTATTATATTTTCTTTTTAATATCTCATTAGATGTAATCTGATCATTTCTTATTACATCTACCTTAACTTTTAATGAAGATAGGTAATGATAAAGATTAAAAGTGAAACTATCGTAATTATCTATAAGAATTATTTTTTTCATTTTAAAGCATTNATTAAAGCTTTTGCTTTATTAACAGTTTCCTCGTACTCTTTTAAAGGTTTACTATCAGCAACAATTCCAGCGCCAGCTTGAACATAAAATTTATTATTTTTAGCGACAGCTGTTCTTAAAGCTATACATGTATCAAATTCTCCGTTAGCTGAAAAATAGCCAATACCACCAGCATAAACTTTTCTCTTAGTTGTTTCTAATTCATCAATTATTTCCATAGCTCTAATTTTTGGTGCTCCAGAGACAGTTCCTGCAGGGAAACCAGCTAGAAGTGATTTAAACTTAGAAAATTTCTTATTATACACACCGATGACATTTGATACTATGTGCATTACATGAGAATATCTCTCAATAATAAAACTCTCAGTTACTTTTACCGTATTAATTTTTGAAACTTTACCAGCATCATTTCTTCCTAAATCTAATAACATTAAGTGCTCTGAAAGCTCCTTTTTGTCATTAAGAAGATCTTTTTCATAAAAACGATCCTCTTTTAATGTTTTTCCTCTTGGTCTCGTTCCAGCAATTGGTCTTACAGTAATTTTATTATCTCTTAGTCTCACTAAAATTTCTGGACTCGCACCAATAATTTGGAAGTCATTGAAATTAAAAAAAAACATAAAAGGTGATGGGTTAGTCACTCTAAGTTTTTTATAAATATCAATCGGTTTTTTTGTTAATTTAGCTTCAAATCTTTGACTTAAAACTACCTGGAATATATCTCCTAATTTTATATATTTTTTGGCTGTATTGATCATTTGCAAGAATCTATTTTTAGAAGTATTAGATTTAACTTTAATATTTTTTGATTTTAATGGAGTCCTATTATCTATATTCTTAATTGATGATTGAATAAGTAATCTAAAAAGATCTGATTTTANCTCATCAAATTTTTTTTGATAATCTCTAATCTTNTCGTCTTTATANATATTTCTAATATAAAAAATCTCTTTTTTTAAATTATCNTGAATAATTAGTGTTCTTGGNCTCANAAGTCTTACATCAGGTATATTTAGATCATCCTTACAATTATTAGGGATTTTCTCTATATATCTTATAGAGTCATATGAGAAATATCCTGAAATTAAAGAACACAGTTTTGGTAAATTTTTGGGAGTTTCAAATTTAAATTCTTCAATAATTTTCTCAATCAAGTTTTCAGGTTTATCTTTAAGTTTAATTTTCTTTTCATTTTGAATTAAATAAGAAATTTTATTTTTGAATTCCCATATCTTGTCAGGATTTTTGCCAAATATAGTGTATCTTCCTTTGATTTTTCCTTTCTCNACNGACTCAAATATAAAGCTATTTTTTTCACTTAAAAAATTATCTATTAAATTTAAAATCTCTTCATCTTCTTGAATTTTTTTTGAAGTATATATAATTTGATTTTTATTGCTTCTATGTCGAAACTTAAAATCTTTGAAGCTTCGATTTATGTTCATTGAAAGAAATTTTTAACTCGTTCTATTGTTTTTTGATTTAAATTAACATNATATCTGCTGTTTAGATATAGATCATATGATTTTAACATATTATTTTTTAGATTTGAATTTTGTTTATTCATATATTCATTTATCTTATCATCATTTTCCATTGTCTGATTTTGAAAGTTCTTTATTTTAGCTAAATAAATATTGCTCATCTCATCATTTATAAGAGTAAAAGAATTTATGGGTAATGAGTAAAGAAGTTCAACAGCTTTAATATCAAATTTTTTGTTATCTTTGATAGAATTTAATAATAAATTTTCAATTTTCTTATTTCCCATCTCTACAAAATTTTCATTGTTGAAATTTTTTTCATCAATTTTTTTTATTAAATTCTTGTTATATTCATACTTATTTTTTTCAAACATAAGTCCCAAGATCTCTTCTCTGAGGACAGGATCATTTACNTTAGGAGAACGTTGTTCTGACTTAATTATTTTGTAAAGAATATAATCATCTTTAAATTCAATGATATCAAATTCATTATTTCTTGCTTCAAATATCTTTTTTTCTATATCGCTTTTATCATAAGTAAATCTGAAATCTTTGATTTTCTTAGACTTTAAATTAAAGTTTGTAACGATGTTTTCAAAAGGAAGTTCATTCGAGATATCAATTTCTATTTGGTCAATTTTATCAAAAAAGGTCTGATTAAATTCATCTACACCAACTAAATTTTTGGGATTTATTATGGAATAATCAAAATCAATATATTCTACTTTTAAGTCATTCTTATTTTCATCTAGAAATTTTTTTATATCGTTATCTGTAAAACTATCTTTCTTTTTATAAAATTGATTTAAATTTATATAATCTACCTCTAATTTTCTATTTTCATCCTGATAGAGTTTTTTTACTAAAAATTTTGGAGAAACAGTTCCAGCACCCACAAAGCTGAACAAGTTTTTTTGTAATTCACGATTTTTTAATCGTAATTCAAACTGAGGTGCAGATTGATTATTTTCAAGTAAAAATTTTTCATATTTAAGTCTTTGAAAACGTCCTTGTTCGTCTAAAAAATTTTTATTTTTTTTTATCATTTCGAGTAGTGTTTCTTTTGAAATAATTAAATTGTATTCCTCAATTTCTAAATCTAAAATTTTTGTCGAAATCAATCCAGATAATAATTCTTCAATAATATTATCATTTAAATTTTCTCTTATTGTATCCTGAGGAATTCCAGAATTATTTAAGTAATCAATAAATTCTTCTGTAGAAATATTAGTCTCATTTATTTTTACAATTGAATTNGTATTTCCNCTACTGAANATGCTCCCCATACCCCAAAATACAAATGGAATAATCATTATAAAAACTAATATCCCAGCGAACTTTGTTTTGGCAAAATTTCTAAATGCACCTATCATTACTATATAAATTTATTGATCTATAAAAAGCAAACCTATAGATTAAATTTTAGTATAAGACAAATAAATATATGTATTTTATTGCTAATTGGAAAATGTTTGGTGGATTGAGTACATTGAATTCACTAAAAAAAGTAATCAAATTTCTAAAAATTTTTAAAAAATCAAAAAAAATTAAAATTATTTATTGCCCNCCCAATACATTAATCCGTTCAATGTCTAAAAAAGTTATAAATTCTAAAATTCAAGTTGGTGCTCAGAATTGTCATGAAAGCCTTACTTATGGCGCTTCAACTGGTTCCGTAAATCCTACGATGCTAAAAAATGTTGGGGCCAAATATGTTATTTTAGGTCATTCAGAAAATCGCAACTCTGGTGAAACGGATAAATTAATTAATGCCAAGATTAAAGCAGCAACTCAAGCAGGTTTAAAGGTCATTTTTTGTATAGGTGAAACCTTAGGTCAAAAACGAAAAAAAATTACTAAAAAAATTTTATCTAAACAGATTATTGTAGGTTTACAAAAAATAAAGAAAAGAAAAAATGTTGTAATTGCTTATGAACCTGTGTGGTCAATTGGGACAGGTCTAATTCCTAAAGCAGATGACTTATTAAATACTATTAATTTTATAAAAAAAAAAGTTAGAAATATCAAAGTTTTATATGGAGGTTCGGTAAATCCAAAAAATATAAATAAATTAAAGTTAATAAAAAATATTGATGGATTTCTAATTGGAGGTGCCTCTCAAGATCCCAAAAAATTCATTGATATAATCAAAAAAACGTATAATTAACCTGCATGGAAAATATATTGTTAGTACTGAATATCATTCTTGCATTAATTTTAGTTTTATTAGTTTTAATGCAAAAATCTGAGGGGGGAGCACTTGGAATTGGAGTTTCCCAAGAAAATATGATGTTTTCAAAGTCAGCAGGAAATTTTATGACAAAAGCAACTGGTGTTGTTGCAACTCTGTTTATCATTTGTAGTTTAGCTCTAACGATAGTATCTAGGGGTGATTTGACACCATCTAGCTCAGTTTTAGATCAAGTCGAAGAGGATACACCCTCAATTCCAGAAAATAATAATTAATACTTTTAATTTACTTTTTTATTAGCTATAAGATACTTCCATGGCGCGATATATATTTGTCACTGGCGGCGTGGTCTCATCATTAGGAAAAGGTCTTTCATCAGCATCACTAGCCTATTTGTTAAAATCACAGGGTTACAAAGTTAGGTTAAGAAAAATGGATCCNTACTTGAATGTAGATCCTGGAACAATGAGTCCATTTCAACATGGAGAAGTTTTCGTCACNGATGATGGTGCTGAAACTGATTTAGATNTAGGTCATTATGAGAGATTTACAAACATTTCNTCTAAACAGTCAGATAACATTACAACAGGTCGTATTTATAGTGATGTTATTAAAAAAGAAAGAAAGGGAGGATATCTTGGAAAAACTGTTCAAGTTATACCTCATATCACAAACCGAATAAAAGAATTTATAAAAAAAGATATTACAAATGAAGATTTTGTAATATGTGAAATTGGTGGAACAGTTGGAGATATTGAAAGTTTACCATTTGTTGAAGCTATAAGACAATTTTCAAATGAATATGGTAAATCAAAAACATTATTTATTCATTTAACTTTTGTTCCGTTTTTGAAATCATCTGATGAAATAAAGACCAAACCTACTCAACATTCGGTAAAAGAATTAAGAAGTATAGGTGTTCAACCAGACATTATTATTTGTAGATCTCAACAATCTATACCATTAGACCAAAGAAAAAAAATATCATTATTTTGTAATGTTCCAATTGAAAACGTTATCGAAACGGTAGATGTAAGAACCATTTATGAGGCACCAATTAGTTTTTATAATCAAAAACTTGATAAACAAGTTTTAAAATTCTTTAAACTTAAACCAAAAAAAAGAGCTAACCTAAACCCATGGAAAAAAATAACTAAAATTGTTTTAAGTACAAAAAAATCAGTAAATATTGCGATAATTGGAAAATATGTAAATTTAAAAGATGCTTACAAATCTCTAGATGAAGCCTTAGTTCATGGTGGAATTGCAAACAATGTAAAAGTAAATCTTATAAGAATAGAGTCTGATAACTTAAAAAATAGTGAAATCAAAACAAAACTAAAAAATGTTTCTGGATTATTGATACCAGGGGGTTTTGGTAAAAGAGGAACAGAGGGAAAAATTTCAGCAATTAAATATGCTAGAGAAAAAAAGATACCATTTCTTGGTATTTGTTTTGGAATGCAAATGGCTATAGTCGAATTTGCGCGAAATAAACTAAAAATTAAAAATGCTGGATCAAGTGAATTAGATAAAAAATGCTATCCAGTAATTGGTTTAATCAATGAATGGGATAAAAATGGAAAAATTATTAAAGGCACAGATAAAAATTTAGGTGGAACAATGAGATTAGGATTATATGAGGCCAAATTAAGAAATAATTCTGCCATAAATAAAATATATAAATCTAAAAATATAAGAGAAAGACATAGACATAGATATGAAGTTAATAATAGCCTTAAAGCTGAATTTGAAAACAAAGGATTAATTTTTTCAGGAATGTCACCAGATAATAAATTACCAGAAATAATAGAGCTTAAAAATCATCCATGGTTTATAGGTGTTCAATTTCATCCAGAATTTAAATCTAGACCTTTGGCTCCTCATCCTTTATTCTCTTCATTCATTCAGGCATCAAAAAACCATAAATGAGTAATATAAAGGTAAATTGTAATAAAATAGAGATCTCTAACGATAATAAAATATGTATTATTGCAGGCCCATGTCAGCTTGAGACTGAGCAACACGCAATGGATATGGCAGGTAAAATACAAGATATTACCAAGAAATTTGGTGTAGGATTTATTTATAAAACTTCATTTGATAAAGCGAATAGAACAAGTCTTAAAGGCAAAAGAGGAGCTGGATTAGATACTTCACTTCCAATTTTTGATAAAATAAAAAAAGAACTCAATGTCCCAATTTTAACAGACATACATAATATCGAGCAATGTTCAATTGTTGCAGAACATGTAGACGTTTTACAAATACCTGCTTTTTTATGTCGCCAAACCGATCTTTTAGTAGCTGCAGCTAAAACAAATAAAATCATTAACGTTAAAAAAGGTCAATTCTTAGCGCCATGGGATATGGTCAATGTAACAAAAAAAATTTCAGACTCCGGTAATAAAAATATTCTAGTCACTGAAAGAGGTGCTAGTTTTGGTTACAATACTTTAGTCTCAGATATGAGAGCATTACCNATCATGGCAAAAAATGGTTACCCAGTAATTTTTGATGCAACCCATTCAGTTCAACAGCCAGGTGGTCTTGGTGAAAAAAGTGGGGGACAGAGAGAGTTTGTAGAACATTTAGCAAGAGCAGCTGTTGCAGTAGGGGTAGCAGGAGTTTTCATTGAAACACATCAAGATCCTGATAACGCTCCCTCTGATGGTCCAAATATGGTTCCTTTAGATAAATTAGAAAGTCTACTAAAACAATTAACTGATATAGATAGTTTAATTAAAAATAAGTGAGTAAAATTACAAAAGTAAAAGCCCGACAAGTTTTTGACAGTAGAGGTAATCCAACAATCGAAGCTGAAGTTTTTACAAAAAACAAAAGTGCAATAGCAATTTGTCCCTCAGGAGCATCAACAGGTACTTATGAAGCTTATGAAAAAAGAGATAAAAATAATAAAAGATATTTAGGAAAAAGTGTTCTTAATGCCATTAGTTTAGTTAATTCTAAGGTTTCAAAAAAACTTAAAGGACAAAATATTCATAATCAAGAAAGGATTGATGCTCTAATGATTAATCTAGATGGCACAAGACAAAAAACAAAACTAGGGGCAAATTCTATATTAGCTGTGTCTATGGCTGTAAAAAAACTTTCAGCAAAAATTAGAAAAAAACCATTATATAAAACTTTTTTAATTAAAAATAATTTTAGATTACCTTTTCCACTTATGAATATAATTAATGGTGGAGCACATGCTAATAATGGTTTGAGAATTCAAGAATTTATGATCAGGCCAGATCGCGCAAAAAATTTCAATGATGCAATGAGGATTTGTTTTTTAGTGATTAAAAATTTAAGTAAAATTATAAAGAATAAAGGACTTTCAACATCTGTTGGAGATGAAGGTGGATTTGCACCAATGATTAGNAATAACAATCAGGCTTTAGATTTAATTGTTTCAGCTATTAGAAAGTCAGGATTTGTTAACGGTAAAGATGTTTCAATTTGTTTAGATGTAGCTGCAAATGAATTATATAAAAGAAATAAATATTCTATTCATTCAAAAAGCTATATTTCTGTAGAAAGATCTATTCAAGAATATAAAAAAATAATTAATAAATATAAGATTAAATCGATAGAAGATCCATTTGCAGAAAATGATTGGATATCATGGAATAAATTAATGAAATCACTTAAAAAAGTTCAGATTGTAGGTGACGATCTTTATGTTACTAATCTTGAGCGACTCAAAAAAGGTTTTTTAAATTTATCATCTAACGCAATTTTAATTAAATTAAATCAAATTGGCACAGTTTCAGAAACCTTAGATGTAATTCGATTTGCTCAAGCTATTGGATTTCAAACAATCATTTCTCATAGATCTGGAGATAGTGAGGATACATTTATTGCAGACCTTGCAGTGGGTACTAATTCTAATCAAATAAAAACTGGATCTTTAGCAAGATCAGAAAGAGTTGCTAAATATAATCAGTTATTACGAATAGAAGAAGAACTTGGAAAAAAAGCTAGAATGAATAAGATTCATTAATGCTTCAAAAATTAAAAAAAAATTATTTTCTACTTATATCAGTTTTTCTAATCATATATTTTTTCTTTAATCTCTTGTCGGGTGAAAGAGGATTAATTTCATATTATGAAAAAAAACAAATTTTAAACGATTTAAAAATTAAGGAATCATCATTAAAAAATCAAATAAATGACTTGGATTTTAAGAATTCATTATTAAGTGACAATCTAGATCTTGATTATATTGAAACTTTAATTAGAGAAAGATTCTTATTTGGTAAAAAAAATGAAAAAATTTATATTATAAAAAAAAATGACACAAAAAATTAAACCAAGACACCCTGAAAAAGTAAAAAACCCAATTAATCCAATTAAGAAAAAGCCTGATTGGATTAGATCTAAACTTAATAATAGTAAGGAATTTTTTTTAACAAAAACAATTGTAAATAAAAATAATCTTGTAACAGTTTGTCAGGAGGCAAATTGCCCAAATATAACTGAGTGTTGGAGTAAAAGACATGCAACTTTTATGATCATGGGTGATACATGTACAAGAGCATGTGCTTTTTGTGATGTAAAAACTGGCAAACCAGAAAAATTAGACAAGCTAGAACCAATCAAAATATCTCAAGCTGTTAAAAAATTAGATTTAAAGCATGTTGTAATCACATCAGTTGATAGAGATGATTTAGACGATGGTGGTTCAAATCATTTTTATGAGGTTATAAACCAAACAAGAAAAACCAATCCAAATACAACTATCGAAGTTTTAACGCCCGATTTTTTAAGAAAAGGTGATGCTTATAAAAGAGTATTAGAAGCTAATCCTGACGTTTTTAATCACAATATTGAAACTGTACCTAGTCTTTATTTAAAAGTTAGACCAGGCTCAAGATATTTTGCATCTCTTGAACTTTTAAAAAATGCAAAAAAAATGAACAATAGGGTTTTTACTAAATCTGGAATAATGGTTGGTTTAGGTGAAACAAGAGATGAAATTTTACAAGTAATGGATGATTTAAAAACTGCTGATGTAGATTTTTTAACAATTGGACAATACTTGCAACCATCTGTAAAGCATTTTCCATTAGATAGATATTATAAACCTGAGGAGTTTAAAGAATTGGGTGATATTGCAAAAGCAAAAGGTTTTTTATTAGTTTCCTCATCTCCTTTAACAAGATCTTCATATCACGCAGATGAAGACTTTGCTAAACTTCAACAAAATAGATTAAAAAATCATTAATGCCAAAAGCTTCAGTTAAGCGATTAATTGAATGTAAAAAAAAAGATTTAATTGATTTAGTTTTGGATATTGAAAAATATCCAGAATTTGTTCCATTCTGTTTTGGTGCAAAAATATATGAAAATAAAAATGAAGGTGATTTAACAAAAATAATTGCCGACTTAACAATTGGAAAAGGACCGTTTAAAGACACTTATAAAAGTGATGTAGTTTTTGATAGAAAGAAAGACTCAATTTTTGTTAAGAATATAGAAGGACCTTTAAATCATTTATCCAACAATTGGATTTTTGTTGATAAAGAGAATGGAATTACTGAAGTAACTTTTGATATTGATTTTGAAATCAAAAATAAATTTTTAAATTCATTAATGATTGTATCTTTTCAATTTGGATTAGAGAAAATAGCTGATGCATTTCAAAACAGGGCTGAGCAGTTATTTAGCAGCTCTAAGAAGTAGATTTAGGGCTTTTTTTACAGTAGCTTTTTGTATTGAGGATCTTTTTTTACTTTTGAATAAAAATTTATTTATCTCGATTTTAGCTCCTTTTTTAACTCCAATATAAACTAAACCAACAGGTTTTTTTTTGGTGCCACCTCTTGGTCCCGCAATACCGGTAATCGAAACATTAATATTGGCCTTTGAAATTTTAGATAAATTATTAACCATTGCATAGCAACATTCATGGCTCACAGCACCATATTTTTTGATAATTCTTTTATTTACTTTTAAAATCTTTATTTTTGCTTGATTAGAGTAGGTGATCAAACCTAGATTAAATATTTTTGATGCACCACTAATTGAAGTGATAGCGGAGGCTAATAATCCTCCTGTGCAGGATTCAGCAACTGATACTTTAATTTTTTTTCTAATTAATAACTTGATTAATAATTTCATTACACAAAATAACTGCTTAAAACCATAAAACAAATTAAAGATAAAACAACATAAATTCCTGCAATTACATCATCCATAATTACACCAAAACTATTTTTAAAGTTTTTGTCAAAAAAATTTACAGGAAATGGTTTCGCAATATCAAAAAATCTGAATAAGACAAAACAAATACCGTAAAAAATTAATGCTTCATTCGGTGATTTTTCTGTGCCATGTGAAATTTCATAAAGATAAATCGGTATTGATTGACCAATAAATTCATCGATAATTACTTCTTTGGGATCTTTGTTTTCATTATCTTTAATATGATGNGCTACAGCNGAAAAAGATAAAANGAAAATNATTANTAANANTATTAATATTAAGTTTGAAGATAAATTAAATANNTGAAANAAAAGGTAAAGAANAATTACTGTAGCNAATGATCCAAAAGTACCTGGAATTTTTGGAACTTTACCTAAACCNAACATTGTTACAAACAAAGTATTAATAGTTTTAATCATATTTTGTTATTGAAATTATAACTTCACATGCAATGGCTTTTTCTTTTCCAATCAAACCAAGTTTTTCAACTGTTTTACCTTTTAAATTTATAAGATCTTTTTTCAACATCATTAGTTTAGAGACAGAGTTAATTATTCGATCTCTGTATTTTGATACTTTTGGTTGTTCACAAATCAAATTTATATCTAAATTATTTATAAAAAAATTTGATTTAAAAAGACTTTCAACCACTGGTTTCAACATTTTGGGAGACCTAATATTTTTATATTTTTTTGTGTTTGGAAAAAAAGATCCAATATCTTTATTTCTCATTGCACCTAAGATCGAGTCTATAATTGAATGCAAAATTACGTCTCCATCTGAATGTCCTTTCAATCCCGAGTGAAACGGTATTTTAGCACCACCTAAATAAAGCTTTTTATTTCTAACTAATCTGTGAATATCAAAACCAATTCCAAAAAAAGTTTTAGCTAATTTTATATCACTTTTAAAAGTGATTTTATTATTAGTATTTTCTCCTTTTATAAATTTTATTTTTCGATTTTTATTGACGAATAAAGTTGCTTCATCCGTAATTTTACTTTTTTCATTAATTGCAAGTTCGTATAATTTCTTAAACTTAAATGCTTGTGGTGTTTGAGTAAGATATGTATTTTCTCTATTGAGATTGTATAATTCTTTTTTGACTCTATATTTTATTGAATCTTTAGAGTTAATATATGGAATTACAGCTTTATTTCTTTTTAAATGTCCCAATAATTCCCTCAATAATTTAATTGTAAAATCAGGTCTGGCAGCGTCATGTATCAGAATATTATTAGGTTTGTATTTTTTTAAATATTTTAACGCTTTTAAAGNAGAGTCAGATCTTTCTTTCCCCCCCTTTATTATTTTGACTGAATGGTGGAACTTCTTTTTTTTGAAATGATTAATATTATTAGTGACAACTAAAATTTTTTTAAAAAGCCTCGAATTGACTGATTTTTCAATAGAGTGATCAATAATTTCTTTATTCTTATAATTATAGAATTGCTTAGGTATTTTTTTATCAAATCTCTTACTTTTTCCCGCAGCTAATATTACAAAATAGTTGTTCATTCCTTTAAATACTATAATTCTTAAATATGGTTGAATTTTTGAAAAAAAATATTTTCATAATTATTCTATCTAGTATCACACTATTTTTAGGATTTTTAACTTTTTTAACATTTATAGATAGAAGTTTTATAGAATTAAATCAAAATAATTTACAAAATTTGTTAATTGTAAATATTTTATTACTATTATCGTTATTTGTATTAATTTTTTTAGAGATAAAAAAATCTATTCGAAATGATATAGATAAGGATGGATTAAGATCAAATAAAAAATATATTACTTATTTTTCACTTTTCACTTTAATCCCTTCAATATTGATTTCAATTTTTTCACTTTTTCTATTTTCTTTTGCTCTTGAAAAATATTTTGATAAAAAAGTGACAACGGTTGTAAATAATTCTTATGAACTAGCTAAAAGTTATGTTGAAGAAGTAAGAAACAAAATTGAGTCTGATATTATATTGATTGCTTTTGACACCAACAAAAGTGCTAAATTTTTAAATGATAACAAAAAAGAATATGTAAGATTTTTAAAAACTCAAAAATTGATAAGAGATATAGATGAAATACATATAATAGATCAGAATAAAGAATTACTATTTACCAATATAGATGATCGTACAAAATATATTCCTCCAATAGATAAAACACTAAAACTTGTTTTAGATGACGATAGACCACTTAAGATAATAAATGCTCCTGAAAATATCTCGGCAGCAATAATTAGACTTCAAGCTTTTGAAAACAGATTTTTATATGTTGTAAAATACCTTGATAAAGATATTTCAAAATATTTAAATGAGTCTCAAGAAGCAATTAATTTTTATTATACGGTTGAGGAAAGAAGTACAGGAATAAAAATTTCATTTGCAATTATATATATAATTATAGTTACTCTCTTGCTTTTTATATCAATTACAATTGCTATAAGATTTTCTTCAAGATTTTTCAGATCCATAAATAATTTAATTTCAGCATCTACCGCAATAGGAGAGGGTGATTTAACTACAAAAGTACCTGAGATAAAAACAGATAAAGATTTAGAAATTTTAAATAAAAATTTTAATTCAATGATTGTCAGATTAAAAAATCAACAAGATAAATTGATTATTAATGAGAGATATGAAGCTTGGGGTAATCTTGCAAGAAAATTAGCTCATGAAATTAAAAATCCTCTCACTCCAATTCAATTATCAATCGATAGAATTAAAGAAAAATATATAAAACAAGTTGATAAGAATGAAAAAGATAATTTTGAGGAAAATTTAAAAATCATAAATAATCAGATCAAACAAATTGGTAATTTAGTAAATGAATTTTCTGACTTTGCTAGAATGCCTAAACCAGTTTTAAAAAAAAATGATTTGATCAAAATAATTCATGAAAATATAAAATTATTATCTGAAATAGACTCATCGATAAAAATTGATTTAGATTATAAAAATCCTTCAATCTTATTAGAATGCGATAAGGAGCAAATCAGTAGAGTAATATTTAATTTAATTAAAAATTCTATTGAGAGTATTCAGCAAAAAGCCGAAAAAACTAGTAATTTCGATAAAATCATCACTATTGAAATTTTTGAGAGAAATAACCAAATTTATATTATAATTAAAGATAGTGGTCTGGGATTTGAGAATATAAAAAATAACATAAAGGATATTTTAAACCCTTACTTCACAACAAAAAAAAATGGTACAGGATTAGGTCTTTCGATAGTAAATAAAATTATTAATGATCATAATGGTGAAATTAGTTTTGTTTCGATCCCAGATGGAGCAAAAATAGAAATTAAATTTAATTAAATGAGTATAGAAATATTAATTGTTGATGATAATTCAGACATAAGAAATATTCTGAATGATCTAATTTTAGATGCAGGTTATAGAACAAGATTAGCTGCAAACTATAATCAAGCGTTAAATGAAATTGATAAAAAAATGCCAGATGTTGCGATACTTGATGTTAAATTAGATAAAGGTGACAATGATGGTATACAACTTTTGACGCACATAAAATCAAAGAATACTGATGTACCAGTAATTATGATTTCAGGACATGCAAANATAGAAATGGCAGTTAATTCATTAAANCATGGAGCATTNGAATTTGTTGAGAAACCTTTTGATAAAACAAGATTATTAAATTTTATAAGTAGAGCTGTTGAGAATTTAAGCTTAAAGACACAAAACAAAGAATACGAAAATAAACTTTTTTCTTCTTATGAGTTAATTGGAGATAGTAAGAATATTGTAAATATAAAAGATCAAATTGAAAAAATTTCTGTTACTGAAAGCAGAATTTTTATTAATGGCCCATCAGGTTCAGGTAAGGAATTAATTGCTCGAAAAATACATAAAAATTCAAAAAGAAAGAATAAACCTTTTGTAATTATCAATGGTGCTTTACTCGATAATGATAAATATGATTTAGAGTTATTTGGTGAAGAAAAAAGTGATGGATCTATATCTTATGGCGCATTAGAAAAGGCAAATAATGGAACGCTTCTAGTAGATCAAGTATCTGAAATACCATTAGCAATACAATCAAAAATTTTGAGAGTTTTAACAGATCAAAAATTTAAAAGAGTAAATGGCAATAATGATATTAATGTTGATGTAAGACTAATTTGTTCATCTAGTAAAGATCTTAAACAAGAGGTAGAATTAGGTAATTTTAGAGAAGATTTATTCCATAGATTAAATGTATTCGAAATTAATATTAAACCATTAAGTGAGAGAATTTCAGATATACCATTACTTATAAAGTATTTCTCAAATAAAATTTCTGAAGGTTATAATATTAAAAATTTAGAAATTGATGAAAACAATAGTTACATTTTGAATCATGATTGGCATGGAAATGTAAGAGAATTAAGAAATTTAATTGAGAGAATCGCGATATTACAACCTAATACTCAAGAAAAAGTCTCTAATATTATTAAGGAGTCTCTAAAATCTGGGATTAATAACACAAGATTTAATGAAAATAGTTTGTCTGTGCCATTAAAAGAGGCTAGAGAAAAGTTTGAAAAAGAGTATTTAAGTCTTCAGCTTAAAAAATTTAATGGAAATATATCTAAAACAGCCACTTTTGTTGGCATGGAAAGAAGTGCTCTACATAGAAAACTTAAAGGTCTCGGAATAAAAGAATTTAATTAAAATGAATATCATAATTTGTGGTGCTGGAAGAGTAGGTTTCACTATTGCCAAACTGCTTAGTGAACAGGGCCATTCTATTACTGTAATTGATCAATCTAGTGAGGATATACAAAAAATTAATGACTCACTTGACGTAAAAGCAATAGTTGGTAAAGCAACCTATCCTTCAATACTTGAAAAAGCTAATGCAGCTGAAACTGATATGATAATAGCAGTTACTAGAAATGACGAAATTAATATGTTAATTTGTCAAATAGCATTCTCTATTTTTAATATACCAAAAAAAATAGCTAGAATAAGATCTCAAGATTATTTAAATCCAAAATTTACCAGAGTTTATAATAAAGAAAACTTACCAATTGACGTAATAATTTCACCTGAAATTGAAATTGCAAGATCAATACAAAGAAAATTGGAGGCACCAGGNGCATTAGATAGTGTCCCATTTGCAGAAAATCAAATCAGACTTTTAGAAATTTTAATTAAAGATAATTGTAAATTGATCGGTTTAAAACTTAATGAACTAACAAATAAATTTCCAAATTTAGATGCAAATATAATTGCAATAATTAGAAAGGATAAATCTTTTATTCCAAAGAAAACTGATCAAGTAAAAGTAAATGATAAAATTTATGTAATAATTAATTCTTCACAAATGGCAGAAACTTTAGAGGCATTCGGTCATTCAGAAAAAATATCTAAAAAAATTTTGATTATTGGAGGTGGAAATATTGGTTACAACCTCGCTAAAAATATTGAAGATACACT
>FUFK010718679.1_pt1 | contig 16773 bp, 42 predicted proteins | sample 1021851 | NCBI WGS metagenome assembly FUFK01 (sample SAMEA51879418, study PRJEB19060) | metagenome | reverse complement strand
AATTTAAAGCCCTTAAATCGCAAAGTCCGTTGAGCAAGATATATGGCAATAGGGTATAAAAAGAAAAGGGGCTAATTAAAACCCCTTTCCCTAGAAAACAACTTGATTAAAAAAATGAAAAACCCTCGTTGTAGATTACTTGTATTTATTAATTATACTATCAATAACATTTTTATCAAAACCACTTTCCTTTAAAATAATTAAAGCAATAAATTGATTGTTATTTAAAATTACATCGTTTTTATCAACCATTTTCATACCACCTAAAACATTAATAAAATAATCACTATTGTTTCTAACATACATTATAGGTGGTGCAAAACCTAAACTTTCAAACCCATATTTATATTTTGCATAATAGTATCTTGTAGCAAATTCCCTTGTAACTAACTTTTTTGTGCTAGTACGAAACATATTTATAAATTTATCATCAAATAATTTTATATTATCATCTACTATCATTTCAACGATATTTTTATATGTTTTAAATATGACTCCTTTATTACGATTTGCCATTTTATCTTTTTATTAAATAACTACTAATTGTTGAAAATACTAAAACTAATATAGCAATTCTAATTAAATCATTAGTAGGTGGTAAAAATTTATTATTATTTGAATTATTTAAAGCCCTATTTTTACCTAAATTATAATGTAAAATTGCTTCAAACATAAAAACTAAAAATACTATTAATGTAACTCGTTTCATAATCTAAAATGGTACATAATCTCTCTCTTTGAGAAAATCATCAGTAACTTTATATGTTTTGTTTTTTCTTTGCTCTTGAAACTCCAGAACCTGCTGTATTTTGTCTGGGTTATCTCTGGGCTTATATTTTGCTATTAAATCTCGTTCTAATTGTAGGGCTTTTTTAGGTGGTACGAATACGACCCTTACTTTATATTTGTGTCTGTAAAGTTTGCTAATATATGTTACTCTGGATTGGGTTTTATCGTTCCAACTTTGAAAATGCCTAAGTATGGTTCTGTATAAATTAGAACCACTTTGACCTATGTAAACAATTTTGTTATCTTCTTTAATGATATAAACTCCAGACTTACCAAATGCAAATGATAGGTTTGTTTTACGACCCTTTTTGGATTTTAGGGTTTTAAATACATCTATGTATTTGGTTTTTCTCAATTTTTATTTTTTAAATAATTATGTAGGTTATAAACTAGGGTTGCTATTGCAATAATAAGCATAATAAATTTATCAGTTTTTGTTAGCCCTGTTTTTTTACGACTTACATAAAACAGGAAAGGGGCTATAAATAATATATCTATTCCCCTAACAAATTGGCTTTTCTGCACCTCTTGAATTGTACTAGGTGCTGTATCTATTATTTCAACTTCTGGTATATTGACAACTTGCATATCATTGATTTTCTGGCAATACAGGTTTTGGTTTATTTTTAAGATATAATCCTAATTTAATTAAACCAAACACTATTGCACCAGATAAAAAGTTATTTAATTTTGTAACTCTTTTAACAACTATAAAAATAATTATTAAATAAATTATTGGTAATATCCAACATTTTGGGTTTACAAAACCAAAACTCTCATCACAACCTGCTAAATTTGGTAATTTCATAATTTATTTTCTTTTACGCCCTTGTCTGCTATGCGAAAAAACGCCATATACTACACGACCCATTTTTGTCATTTTTACTACTCTGGCTAATTTGCCCTTTGACCTAATCATTTTAGCTTTTGCCTTTGCCATTAGCTTTGATCTTGTTGTTGAAACTAATCTAAACATTTTATTGCCTAGCTTTCTGGTTTTACGACCTTTAGCCCCAAAATCCCTTTCTTTACTATATTTTACTGCCATTTTATTTGGTTTTAAATTTAATTCTTTCTTATCTACTTTACTGGCTTTGCCCCCCATTACTGCTGAATAAACTCTGCCATACGCCCAACGCTGAGGATTTTTTACTGATTTTCTCACCGATTGTGGGTTGCTGTAAAAAGCCCCTTCCCCTTTTTCAAATATCTGTTTTATTCCTTTATAACTCCTGCCTGTAATTCTGGCTATATCCCTTAAACTATGTGCTTTGTCTTTAGGGAAACCATATTTTTTATTGAACTTTTGTTTATAGGTTAATGCCACTTATTAAAAAACTTTACGCTTTCCATAATTCATTTTAGTAATTACTTGCTTACCTTTTTTAGAAACTTCAATATCTTCAAAACTCTTAACTAAAATATAAGAACCTGCTTTGTATCTTTCATTAGTTTTAACTCTCATAGCAAGTTTTTTTTCTGCCTGTAATTTTGATTTAGCTTGTAACATACCCATATTTTTAAATCTGGCATTACTAACTCCACTTACTTTTTGACTTTTTAATACTAAATATACCATATCTACTTGTTTTATCTTCGTTTATAGGTTAATGCCAAATCTACTTCTTTTTATCTTGGTTTTTTATAATCTATCATTTTTATTTTTTTACCAAATGGTTTTGCTGTTCTAACTATTGGGTTAAATTGATAACTCATAAAAACCTTATTGGGTATTGCTATATAAGGTGAGGTGTTATTTAATCTTGTTCTTTTTTTTAAATTTTTAATTGCCTCTGAACCAGATTTTGCCTCTGCAAAACCTTTAAATTTATAATTAAAACTTCTTGTTTTTTCAAAAATAAAATATCTTGCCATAACTACTTCTTTTTATATATCATCATTCCTGTTTTGCTTTTTTTAGCAACATAGGTTTTGCCTTTATATGTAAAACTTTTTGCACCAGATTTTCTGGCTTTATTCATCTTTTTAAAATAATCGTTCATATCAATTTCTTATTATTCTTAATACTCCACCATCACTTGTACTTGGTGTTGGGTGCGAATTACAATTCCATGCTAAGTCTATAACTATAAGATTAGGGTAACCACTATTTCCACCATTACAACCACCACCTATTCCAATAACTTCGTAAGTACCTTCTACATCTGAACCTCTATTTGTTATAATTTGAACTTGATCGCCAATAGCAACTTTACCTGTGGCTGTAAATCCTTGTCCTATATGAATACCTGCAAAACCAGATCTATTATTTGAAAGATCAACAGGGTTCACACCTTCAGAAGGGCAACTATTACAACCTATCCAACTATATGTTCTTAGTTTACCTTCTTGACTTCCAGATGTTGAACCTTGTACTGACTTTTTATCTCTTCTACTATAAAAATAGTAAACACCTGCTGTTAGTATTATTGCCATTACGACAAAAAATGTTCTTTTTTTATTTTTCATTTATCTATTTGTTAAAATTAAGTTTTCATCAATAGTTACATTAGTATTAACTAAATAATCTTCAACACTAAGACTTTGATTATTTGTAGCTACTGGTTGATCTATATAAGGTATTTTTAAACCTGCTTCATTACTGGGTTCACCATTCAATATTTCAGTCCAGACAATACTAGTATTTGGTCTGACTTTGCAACCTGCTTGATATGATGAATAACTTTGATTAAACACACATTGCTCATATAATATTCCAATAGCTTGAAATTGACTAATATTAAAAAATTCAATAACCATATTTACATATTGATATATTTGGTTTTGAATAGCTATAACATTTGTAACTCCAGTAAAACTCACATTAGTCATGGTGCTATTAGTTATAAAAAGATAGTCATTAAAATATTGGCACAATTTAGGGCAAATAAAATCAAATAATACTTGCTGTTGATTTGTTTGTGCTTGATTGCATGGTATATCACCAAAATTTGAATCGAAATTTATTTCTGCCATAATTTTTTTATTTTAAATTAAAAAAATAAGAATCCCCCACCTTTCAATAAATCTTCATAATCATTTACTAAATCCATTGCTTTATTGGTGGCACCTAATTTAAATAGTAACCTTATACTTTCTTTATAATTGTAATTATCTGTATTTCTGTTTATTGCTTCAATTAATAATTCGTAATCTCTACGACCTAATTTAACATTTAACTTTTGAATAACAGGTTTTACATTACCTATTTTATCTTTTATTAATTGCCTTTGCTCTCTCTCTATTTGATCTAAATATTTATTTTTTTTAGCCATTTTTTATTTATTCTTTACTGCAAAATAAACTAAAATTGTAACCGAAACAATTAATATCAAAAAGTTTAGTTTGTTTTCCTGTATTGCCTCTGGCTGAAATATTATTTTTAATTTCCGCCAAAGGTTTTTTTTTTCGCCTGTTGATATATCAACTTGCCCAAAATCTGAATTTGTATTATCCCAAAAAGTAAATTTTGGTCTAGTATCTAAATGTATAAAAGTATTATAAAAACCAAAACCATTTATTCCTAACTCTCTTAGTTTTTCATAGACTTGTCCTCTACTAGAAAAATCAGAATATATTTGTTTTAATATTGCTTTATTATTTTTAGTAAACTGAAAATCTATTGCCTTACCTACTAAATGATAACTTTCACTACTCCCTCCTGCTAAAACATTACAACTATATGTTCTAAATGTGCTTGTTATACGAATTGGTGTGTTATATTTTTCTCTTAAATATTGAACTGCATTTGGTAATTGAAAATCTAAATTATGGCTTGAAGGTGAATCAATACATTTGCTATAAAACTCAAACTCTTTAAAATTTGGTTTTAATTGAAAATCAGAATCTTTATTTATTACAATATATGCCAATTTTACATATTTTTAGGGCAAAGTCTTGTTCTATACATATAACCACCTCTTTTTATATTTTTTTGCAATGGTGGTACTCTCAACTTATTTTGTTCTGCTGTCATATTTAATGATGTTGTAGTATTTTCCAAAAAATCCAAATACCTTTGTCTGCCTAATTCTGTTGAAAATACTAATTCACGACAATATTGACCTCTTCTATTTTTTTTATCTAAATGTTTCATTACGACCTTCTATTTCTGGTTGGTAAACCTGTTGTTGTAGCTGTTGCCGAACTACCGATAGTAGTAACAACATTGCTATCGTAAGCATTTGCAATTCCTGTATTATAATCAAAAACTCCTAATGCCTCTTGATTTACTTCTGTTGCATTATTAATATTTTGTTCTGGGTTTAAATTATTTGCTAAACCTGTGCTAGAAACAAAATCGCTACCATCAGCATAAGGTAAACCATCACTCATTTCTGGAACTTGGTTGCTATGGCTACTGCTTTCCATTTGTAAACCACTATCTACTATTGAATTATTTAAATCAGCTACATTGTTATTTGTGTCTGCAACTGGTTCTGGTATTGTTGAATTATTCAGTATTACATCATTTGCAAAACTTGAACCACCACAATTTAAACCAGAAACTTGATTTAAACCTATTGAACTATTCATGCCACTTGTTGAATTTCCTAAACCACCTGTTACAACTCCTGTATTATCAATAATATTTCCTGTAACATCTGGGTTTTGTGCAATATTGCCTGTTCCAGAACCATAACCATAGGGCAAAGGTGTTACGCCACCTGTAACTCTATCATCAGTATTTATTAAATCACTATCCAAACCTGTATTACCATTTGGGGGTGCGCAAGGTGGTGGAAAATCTAATAAACCATTTTCTTGGCAACTACCATTAATAACCATAACTGACTGCACATTTGGGCAACCAGTATAACAGGTTGTTGTTTGATCTGCTGTAAAATCAGTAACTTCTGTTGGATTTGTTGTATCACCTATTAATTCTTCTGTATCAGTATTTACTGGATTATCTACACTTATCACCTCTTCAACACCATTTACATTTGATCCATTACTACCTGTTCCTGTAACTACTAGTGAAGGTTTTTTATCTTTTGCTGTTGTATATATATAATATCCTAAAACTGCTAACAATAGTAATACTATTAAAATTCTATTTCTATTTTTTTTATCCATAATCTATGCTTGTGGTATTGCGTATTTTGTTTCTGTATATGCCAATATTTCTCCTCTTAATTGGTCTGTTAAATCACTTTGAAAATATATAACTTCAAATATTTCTCCATTAAAATATTGTGCTGTTAAATTACTGCTACCTATAATAAACCCCCCTGCTGTGGTAACTGGTGTATCTAACATATCTGTACTAGCCCCTGCATTATTATTGTAAAATGCTGTTAATTTTTGATCTGTTGAACTAATGTTATACATNGATACATTTAGATTNGTAGCTAATGGGCTTGTGGCTTGGCTATCTGTGGCTGTTGTTCCACTTGTAAATTGTGAAATGGTTGTATTTTGACCATCATTAATAAATCTCATTGAAACAACATTTGGCGCTCTCATTGTTGCCATTCCATAAACGCTTTCTGTTGCTTCATCAANTAATTTTGCAACTATTACAAAAACTCCATTTACTTCTAATTGAAATACATTTGTTGATAGTAATTGCATTTGAGTACCTATCAGAAATCTAGCTGAATTATGCCCCTCTGTAAATGTGCTTATTGGTCTTGATGGTATTTTTCTTTGTTGTAAGGTTGCACCTAAAATTAAACCTTTATTAGTTATTTGTTCAATTGCACTTGTNCTNGNGTCTATTGTTTGNACGCTTAAATCTGTAAAGTCATACCATAAACCACAATTTACACTCATTTGCAAAGGGTTTAATGGGGCTACTAAATTGCCTACATTTTGATTGAATGGTATGGCTGTACCTAAACCTAACATTATGCACTAGTTTTATATATAATTAAACTTCCTGTGGCACTAATTGTTGCAAATCTACCATATATAATAACTCCCGCAGGAATTGTTATACCCGATAAACTATCCATATCTTGACCTGTGGTTGCACCAAAGGTTACTGAACTAAGACTTTGTATAGCATAAGACCTAGTAACATCTAAGCTACTTGGGTCTGTTGTAACTGAAAAACCACCATCAGCAAATATTTTATTTGAATTAGAATTAAATTTGCCACTATAATATTGTATGTTGCTTGTTGGTAAACTCATAATCTTATTTTATTATTCATCATATTCTATTATTCCCAAATATCTCATTTCTTCAATATCATCTTCATCAGTAATATCGCCATCTTCATACAAATCTTTTAAATCATCTGCAAAGCCCTCTTCACCAGAATAACTTAATGTATAAAAAATTTCTAGCTTATTTGTGTTTGGATTTATCATTGCTACTTGAAAATCATCATTTACGAAAAATACATTACCACTATTCATATTAAATGCAGGTTTTAAACCGCTTGTATCATAACCATCTGGCAAATCATTTTCAATATATTGGTCTAGTAAATCTCTTAATTTTACTAATTCTCTGTATCTAAAATCTCCTAAATCTTCTGTATAAAATTCCATAATTATATTCCATTATTTGCTAATGCAAGGTTATTAAATTGGCTTTTTCTACTATTATATTTATTAATTTTGACTTGGTACATTTTATCGTTAGTTTTTACTTTAACAACATTATTTAGTGAACCTAAATTTGCTAATGGTGTGTTAAGGAAATTAACACTACTAACTTTATCATTACGACCTGTATTTAAATATAATTTATTTTCCATTATTTTCTAATTTTATCTAATGCCATTGATCCAAAATATATAACTAAAAAGATGGTCAATGCTAATTCTAAATATCTTTTTAAATCTGTTTTTTTATTATCACCCATAGCTGTACCTATTGCCCTAAACATTATTTATTTTTTTTATTTCTATGCCAATTAATAAATTTACTCCAAATAGTTACTGCAACCCCTGTTTGAACAACTAAACTTAATATTGTATCTAAACCCTCTGGACTTAAAACGCTAAAAACATCATTGCTTGTTACTGAAATTATTAACGCACTTGGTAACAACATTAAATCTGTATTATCAAACATCTGTTTTATCATTTTAATATTACTTTATTGAAAACTAAATTTATAATAATCAAACCTAAACCTAAAATAAATAGTCTTATCATGCTCTCATTATCTAACATGATATTTGCATTAACATTTGCGTTTAAATTATCTAAACCTAATGCTGTTCCAATATTCCTTTCATTCATTTTATTTTCTTTTTCTTCTTATTATAAATATTGTTAAAACAACTAAAAAAACCAGAACTAAAGAAACAATAACAATTCCTGTATTATTTCTTTCGGTACCAAAATCTTCTGCTGTATTAAAATTAGATGGTTTTTTTGTAAATAAACCACCAATAGCATTTATACGCTGTGGTGTAAAAAAATCATTCAAAAATGTAGCAAAACCACTTTGCTGTGGAGGTTGATATTGTGGTGCTGTGGCAGGTGACATTGGGCTAAATTGACCACTAGCACTTGTATAGCCATATTGCCCATTTACATATCCATAACTACCTGTATCTTCAAAACTACCACCTACTAATTCTAATTCCATATTTTACTTTTTAAATAACTTTATTATTCCTGCAATAACTTTTGTTTTTGGGTGTAAACTCATTAAACCTAAAACAATATTATCGCTTACTTTTTTTTTGTATCTGGTTTTTTCTCTTGGCTTACACTTTTTACTAAGTGTTTACCACCTTTCTTTGCATTATTAGGTATTAATTTATCACAAAGCCAAATTACTTTATTTAAGATACTATTATCTTTTTCGCTTGGTGTTAATCTAACAACAATTTCTAAAAGAGCTATTACTAGCCAAATTAAACTGCTAAATTCCATACTTGATAAAAATTCCATAATTTTTAATTTTAAATATTAATAATATAATGAATTTGATGTGCCATTTCCAATAATGAAATGATTATATAATTGTTGCATAGATGTAAAACCTGCAAATGTATCACTATAAACACCATTCACATCAGCAACAACTGAACTGCATTTTTGAATAGTACATAGTTTTTTTAATGTATTGCAACCATAACTACCATCTACTGCAACAGGATTTTCTGGTTGTATTTGATTTAATAGTCTTTGAAATTCCGCCACATTACAACTTTCCTGCCCAAATTTTACTTTTGTATTTCCATAGGGTAAATCATTAGAAAATGAATCATTACCACCAAAATTATAATTACCATTTATATTTCCTGCTTCATCATAACACGCACTTAGATTAGCTGAAAAACTAGGACTAGTACAATTATATGTAGTATTAGGAAAAGCATTGATATTTAATGTTTCAACTTGTGGTTCAAATGGTGTTCCTGTGCTAACTTCATTTTCACCATTTGGGGCTGTTACTTGACCATTACCTGTTGTATTAGTAAATGTATCTGGTTGTTCAACAGGTTCACTACTCATTTCAACATCATTAACAATTTCTGGTTCTGAAATATTATCTAAACCAACTATTTCACCATTAGCATTAGTACCACCATCATTTAAACCATTTACACTTGAAATAGGTTGTAATGGTTTTTTTCTAAAAAATAGAAAATATAAAACTCCTAAAATTGCTAAAACTGGTATTAAATTTTTCATAATTCTGGTGCAACTTGTGGGGGTTGTTTACTTTTTCCACAACCACAACCACCTTGTTTTTCTTCTGTATTTGTGTCTGCAACTTTTGGTCTAGGTTTTGATCTTTTATTAAAAAAAATCATATAAACACCAAAAATTAGTACACCTGCTAAAAATAGGTTCTTAGTATTCATTATCTTGTTCTTTCACTTCTATTTGGTGTTACTGAAACTGGGTTGCCTAAAGTATCTGTACCAGAATAAGCAAAACTACCATCTGGTCTTTGATCTCCTACTGGTCTAGTTTCTGTAACCATTGTTAAGTCTTGACCTTGTTCTATTGCTTCATTCGTTGATTGTTGTTCTAACATTTTTTTTCGGTTTAACATTTTATATAAAATAAAACCAATAACTAACAATACAATAACGATAGCTAATATTCTTTGCTGTTTTTTGTTCATATTATTGCGTTCTTCTAGCCCCCAATTTCAATAATGGTCTTTGTCTGGCTAATTTTCTTCTTCTTAACTCTCTCATGTTTGCACTTACAACATATTTAGGTTTGTTATATAATGGATTGTAATTAACTGATCTNCCAACTCTTGCTCTTGCAATTTGCGAACCACCTAAACCTGTTACTAAATTAGTCATTCTGTTAGAACCAAAACCTCTTGATATTTGACCTTGTGAACCACCAGAAAATCTGCCACCACCAAACCTTCCACTCACATTTCCTCTTTGACCACCAAATTCAATATCACCACTTGGGGGGCAAGGTGGTTCTTCTAAATAAAAACTACTTGATTGACCTGTATCGTCATTTTCATATCTACAAAATACACCACCATCATCTGCTGATCTATGCTTTGTTGTTACATTTTCTGCCATAATTTTAAAATTTACTTGTTAATTTATAATGTTACATATTTTTGTTGAAATAGGTTTGGTTTTATTAAATAAAGATATGCAAACACTATTAATGTTGCAACAATAAATATTCCAAACCCTCGACTTTTAAATAATTTTTTCATTTGTTAAATACTTTATAATAAAAAACTGCCATAACTCCAACAATTACTATTGGTATAACAATTAATCTTATATTACTTTCTCTTTCTTTATTTAATAATTCTGCTGTTGTCATTATTTTTTTATAAAAGCATTATAAAATAAAAATGATAATATTCCAACAGCTAATAATGGTAGTATTATTAATCTAATATTACTTTCTATTTTTTCTTCTCTTACATCAGTTTCTAATGCCTGTACTATCAAAAGCAATTCGTTTGCCTCTGCTATGGCTATATTTGTTTGTGCAACTAATTGTTGATTATTTAAATCTTGTTGCAACTGCTCATTTTGTAATTCTAAAAATCTTATTAATTCATTTAGTTTTGCTTTGTAACTATCCTGTATAGTTTCTATTGCACCTAATAAATATTTTATCATTTTTTTAGAATATCCACCGCATTTATTAACACAATTAGTAAAAACTGGAAAAGCCGAATTAAAACAGCAATAATTTTTACCAAAAATATAATCAGCATGGGTTTGTAAATCAGCTACAACATCAGTCATAACTAAAATTGCCTCTTCTAAAAAATCTAATTTTTGTTGTGTTGTAAAATCATCANTTGTAGAATATTCCATTAACAATTCTACTTCATAATTTAAAGCATTTACAATTCCTGCTGTATCACCTTGACCGCCACTAGTATAACCAAACATTTCAACTCCTACTGGTGAAAATTGATAAAATGGTATTGTTACTCCTTGTATTGTATAATTACTTACTGCACCCATAATTTAAAATGTTAAACCACTTTTTGCCCATACTAATCTCATTACATCTAATTCGCTACAAAAATCTAATGTACTCTTGCACTCTGTACTATCTTGACCACCATAAGTGAATATTTGTCCTGTTAATACAGAACTATTCAAAGTATTTGTGTACCATTGGAATAGATTTTTACCATCTTTAATTCCATAAGCTACATAAACTGCTTGTAATTGTGATCCATTAAGATTTTGTAAACTATCAAATAATGCTTGTTCATCAACAAAAAACTGGTTCATTATAGTATATTGCTGTAAAGCTACTTCATTGGCTTGTACTTGATCTGTATTTGGTGCCATTTGTGAACCATCATTTGTTGGTATATCACCTTGTTGAACTGCTTGTAAAGTTTCATTTTGTAATTGCTCAATGCTTTCCTCTGTTGTTTTATCTAAAGCATTTTTAACAATTCGATATATTACAAAAATAATTACTGCTAAAACAATGTTTTTTACAATAACTATTTGTGGTGAACCACTATATAAAAATTTTACAAATTTATTTTTCATATAGGTAAATAAAAGAAGGGGTGGGTAAGCTAAAAAGCTATACCCAAATGTTGAACCAAAAACAAACCCCTATTACTATTAATTAGGCACTTGCCCCATTTCCTAGGGGTGCCATACCTTTTTGTTTATTTTGATATACACAATAAGCAATATATCCTAATAAAGCTAACATTAAAACATGGTGAACATTGTTACCACCTAAAAATCTTGGACTACCTAAATCTAACATATCTATTTATTTATGCACTTGCACCATTGCCATTGGTAGCTGTGCCATTCATACCATTTTTCTTTTTCATAACTTGCATATATACAAAATATCCTGCAACTAAAACGACTATTAAAGTCAATGTTTTTTTACTTAATAACATACTTTTTTTAAATTTAAAAATTAACTACTTTGATTTTCTTTTTTTTCCTAACATTGTAACCAAACCAACAATTAACAATAATGATATTATACCAATAACCAGTACACCTGTTCTTGACCTTCTTTCATTCAAGTTTTGGTTTTGACTTGCTGTCAATGGTGTGCCACTTGGAACCTGTCTGACAAATAATGCCCCAATACTATTTACCAATTCTGGACTCACAAAATCAACTATAAATTGACCTGTTGCACCATATTGAACATTTTGAGGGCAATAATTATAATCATCTCCCAATGGTTCACACCCTGTTACCACATAAGTACCTAGCCCCTGTCCTTGTTCATCTTTGTTCTCAACGACAATTGCTCGACCCATACAGCCACATTCGGTTTGGTTGTAATAATATTGCTGTTCTGCTGTTATCATTTATTTTCTTATTGCAATCACAATTATAACTAAAGCAACTATTCCGATCAAAGCATAAAATAAAGTTTTTGGCACTCCTAAGATGTTATTTCTTTCTCTCTCTGCCTCTAAAACCTGTTCCTGCATTTCTGCTTGAATTTGTAATGACTCGGTTTCTTGTTGTGCTTGTTTAACAGCTAATATACCACCACCTATTGTTGCAACTAAACTTATAATTGCTATGGCTACTGCTCTCGGTTGTGGTACGCCATTATTTCGAGCTATTTGTTTTAATGGTTGCTCAAGATTACCTGTATAATTATCAGCTTGATTAAGGTAAGGAACTTGCAATATTTCTATTGCTAACTCCCCTTGCCCTAAATCAATAATTTCGTTAATCTTAGCTTTTAATTGTGATCTTGTAGGGTTTGGTTGCAATAGAAAATTATTTGCATTTAGATTTGACTCAACGCCTTCTGGATTGTTATCAATAATAAAATTAATACCAAACTCATAATCGTTTTGTAGCTTATCTAATATTTGTGCATTTGTTAATTCAACCATTGCCATATATCCCTATTTTAAGATTAATAAATTGTGTCTGCCAATTATGTTAAAAACCCTTCAACAAAAAATGTTAATGTTACATCATTTGATGTTGCGTTTGAAACTTCAACTGCTGTTTGGCTATCAATAATAAATCTTTCATCAATAGTTAATAGTAAACTATCGAATTGTGTGTTACGCTTTGCCTTTGCAATAATATTTGGGTGCTTAACAATACGACCATCAATAGAACCTCTTAAAATATCGAAAGGTTGTGCGAATTGACTTGCTAATGATGAACTTTCATAGTTAAACCCAGATACTACAATAGGGTTTGAATCTGTTGTTGCGTACAAAGGAATTGGTGCAATAGTACCAGTTACATGTGCTGAACTGCTATCACCTGTTTTTGCACCTTGAATAGCTGAAACCACCCCTGTTTGATCGAACATACGGAATGATCTTACTGCATTTGTAGCCCCTGTTAGTGTAAGTGAAAATGCACTAACGCTGTCTTGATTTGTGATTTGTTTCATAATAAAACTTTTTTAATTAATTTATTAATTATTAATACTATAAATATTCTAATGGGTTTTCAAATGATTTATTATAAATATTTAAACCATTGCCCATTGGATTCCTTGCCCTAAAGAAATTTCCACTACTTTTTTTCATAATGGGGTTTAAATTACCACCAAAGTTTCTTTTGGGCTTAATCTTTGGTAGGTTATTAATTCTTTGTGATGGATTTAACATTTTTTTACAATCACTATCAGATAAATACATTGATAATGTAGGTTTTGGCTGACTAATAGTATCTGTAATTGGGTTTTCTGTTAAATTACTAACACCAACTTGCTGTTCTAATGGTGCTTGTGGTTGCATAGGTTCATTAACCTCTGATTTATCCATATTCTGGTATATATCTTTTGGGTGTAAACTTTCACAACTATTTAAATCAACTTTTGATGGATTTGTTAAACAATCGCTTGGTAACTCTAAACTACTAGCATAAATATTATCAATACCACCTTCTAATGAATTTATTAACTCTTCATTATACAATTTTTTACATGTTGGATCATTAGGATTATCTAAGCAATATTGTAAATTTTCTTTGCTAGTTTCTAATGTACTAACACCAGTTTCTTTATCAAATTGACCTGCACCTGTTCCACTTGTCAAAACTTGATCCCCTCTACATCTTCTGCCAAATGGATTTTTTTTACAATAATATTCTCGACAAAATCTTGGGTTTCTTCCTAATCTTCTTAATCTTCTACATTTTGCCTCTATTTCCTGTTCTTTCTCAAACTCATCATTTTTACCATATTCCAAACTTGTTAATGGTTCAACACCAATATCTGTTATGCTTGGCTGTGATGTTGTTGTGGGTGTTGGTCTTGGTGGGGGTGTAAATATGCTATTTATTGTAGAAATAGGTGTTTCTGTTTTAACTGGCTTTGTAGGTGAACCAAATAGCATTGGTATATCTTTACCAGTTAAAATCCCCTCTTTTTGTAAAACTCTAATTTTATCAGCTTGTACTCTTGGATCCTTCTCACTCATTACATTTCTAATGAGATCTTGTTTTTTTGGATCAACTTTTCGTAAAGGTTGTTTTTTTACTTCTTGGTTTTCAGCCATAATTTAGGAAAATATCGCAAATATAAATACATAAAATAATATAAATCAAATTATTTTATATACAACTTTTATATATCTTTCATTGATATAACTCTAAAATTATGTGGATTTGTGTCTGCATTTACTTTTTCTCTAACTTGCTTTATAACTTGGATTTGCTCTCTATCTGCACTATTTCTTAATCGTTGCAACCAATCATTTGTTTTAAACATAATTATATGTGTGCAAAAAGTTAAAAAATCTGGTGGAACTTCACTAAGACCATGTGCAACTGCAAAAATATCTACTGCATTTTGCCTTCGCCTAATTAAAATCTTTCTTATGGCTGTTTGTAAACGCTTATTAGCATAATATCTACAATCATCTAAAACCAATGTACCATTATTAAAATCCATTAATTGTTCTATTTCCTCTGGACTTGGGTTTATAACTTTTGCCTTACCTTTCGTAAATGATATTATTTGATCGTAATTTATTTCTTTATAATGTTGCCATTCTAAACCTTCTGGTTCTACAACTAAGACTTTATCTCTGTTAGTTTCTGTAAGTATATTATTTAATAAGGTTGTTTTACCTGTTCCATTTGTACCTACAATAATAAAGAACAAACTTTGTCTTTTACTCATTTTTTGGTTTTAAACTGCTATGATGAGAAACTATTTTATTATTTGAACTAACAAATGTAAATCTTGCCTCTACTTCTTTAACTCTTCCCTCTTCTACAAAACTGAATACATATAAACCTGTGCTACATTCAATTTTACCTTCCATTAGTGTATTTATCATTGTTATACCACATTGTAGATCAGTTTTATTTAAAAATTGTGTAAAATACCAGTAAATATTATCAACACCTACCTCTATTACATCAAAGGTAGGTAGCAAAATTGCGTTGTAATCATAATAACTTGCTTGTAATTCTGGGTCTTTTGATCTTATACTATTTGCCCATTGTTCTGCTATAACCATTAACTCCATAAAATTTTATCAGCATAAAAACCATTAGAACCTTTAACTTTTCTATCTTTTTCATGCCTTTGTTTATATAATTTTTTTCTTTTGTTGGCAAATTCCAAACCTCTTTCACTAATATAGGTTGCATAATCTTTATATCCCCTACCACCAATACTAGCTATTTGTTTGCCATTTTTAAAAACATCAATTTTTTTTGCTTTTGATTTACTAGGTTTTATTGTAACCCCTAATTTCTTAGCATTTTTAAATTGTCTTGATTTTATTCTATACATAAATTACCATTTTCCTTGTGGGCAAACTTCCTCTTTAATATATGTTTTTAATTCTAAACTACAACCACAGGTTCGGTTTGAACCATCTTGAAATATGGTTGGAACTCCAAAATCACCACAGGTTAAACCTACAAATTTATTCATTTTTGAATACTTACATATTTTGCAAATATCCATTCTAAGTTTTTTTAACTCCTTTCGCCTGTTTTTTATATCCATCTGTTTTTCTTGGTTTAGTATCTTTACTTCCTTTAGGTCTGCCACCTTTACTTTTTTTGATTGGTTGTTTAACTTCAACTGGTTCAACAACTGGTCTGATTGGTGTTGTATTTTCTGGTTTTGGTGCAAATGCAGGTCTTGGGTATCTTGGGTCTGTTGGTAAATCAATTTGTTGGGGCTGTGGTTCTTGCTGTGCTTTTTGTTTATTAGCTTTTCTTTGTTGTACTGCTTCAATAACTTTTGGTGCATACATCACCAATACCATAACAGCAAATATATATTCTGGTTCTATTTTTGTTCCTTTCTTTCTTAATAATTGTGCTAATGGTTTTTTAAGTTTTGATTTTTTACGATCACTTACTGAATATTTATCTTCATTGCCCCAATCTTTGGCAATAGCTTGGCAACCATTAACAATTAATAGATCAATTAATTCAACACCAATTTCTGCCATTAAATCGCTATCTTCAAACAATTCATTTTCTAATGAACTGCCCATCTCTTCATTAAAATTTAAATCTTCATCACTATCTAAATCTAAATCATCAACATCTTCATCAAAATTGTTTTCATCAAATTCTGGTTCATCAATTATATTTTCTTGTTTTACTTCT
>FUFK010053169.1_pt1 | contig 16774 bp, 16 predicted proteins | sample 1021851 | NCBI WGS metagenome assembly FUFK01 (sample SAMEA51879418, study PRJEB19060) | metagenome | reverse complement strand
TCTAAGGTAGAAATTTTAAAGATTAATAGTTCTAATTCTCTGAGTAGAAATAGTGATGCACCAACACAAGCTATAACTGGTTCAATTTCTGAGGCAATCAGACTNGGTTGTTCTGCCATAGGTTTTACTATTTACCCTGGGTCTGATGATTCTCTTAANATGATATCAGAAATTCAAGAATTAGCTGCTGAGGCTAAAAGCCATGGGTTAGCTGTAGTTGTATGGAGTTATCCAAGAGGAGGAAATATTAGTAAAGAAGGTGAGACTGCTGTTGACATTGTTTCTTATGCTGCTCATATGGCTGCATTAATTGGAGCACATATTATAAAAGTTAAACCTCCAACAGAATTTCTTGAAGATACAAATGCAAAAAAAGTATATGTTGATAATAAAATACCTATCTCAACTCTGAGAGATAGAATTAAAAATGTCGTTGAATCTTGTTTTCAAGGAAAGAGAATAGTAATTTTTTCAGGTGGTTCAGCTAAAAACACAGAAGGTTTATTGAATGAAATAAGAGAAATTTATAATGGTGGTGGTTTTGGATCAATTATTGGCCGAAANTCTTTTCAGAGACCAAAAAAAGAAGCTTTAGTCCTTCTATCTCAGATTATTGATATTTATAAAGGTAAGTAATGAAAATCAACGCTAATTCTCTAAAAATTGGGAATTTAATAACTCACAATAATGAGTTATGGACTGTTGTTAAATTAAATCATGTAAAACCTGGTAAAGGCGGTGCATTCGTTCAAACTGAATTAAAAAATGTTAAGGATAATAGAAAATTAAATGACAGATTTAGATCTACAGAAAATGTAGATAGAATTATTTTAGATGAAAAAAAATGTAGTTATTTATTTCAAGAAAATAATAACTTTGTTTTTATGGACTTAGAAACATACGAGCAATTAGAAGTTAGTTCAGATATAATTGGTGATCAAATACATTTTTTATCAGATGGCATGGAAGTTTTAGTTAATTCATATGAATCTCAAGTAATTTCGATTGATTTGCCTGAAACTTGTGAAGTTGAAGTTATTGAAGCAGATGCTGTTATTAAAGGTCAAACTGTATCTTCATCCTACAAGCCAGCTACTATTAAAAATGGTATAAAGATTATGGTCCCAGGTCACATTGAAGTTGGTACTAAAATTATAATTAAACCTGCTGATGGGACCTATGTTGAAAAATCTAAATTATAATATTAATCAATTTTATGTCTAACATATCTCCATTGATAAATGTAATGAAGACAGCTTACAATAAAGTTAATAGAAGAATATATAGAGACTTTGGTGAAATAGAAAATCTTCAAGGATTAGATGAAAAAATTGATAGATTTTTCAATAAAACATATGAATTTATTGAATATAATCTCAAAGATTATTTAACTTATTGTAGACCAGAGTGGAAATTTTTAGACAATAAAAATTCAACATTTAAAAAAGATACTTATTATTGGTTATTAGAACCTTTGAGCGGTAAAGAAAATTTTAAAAGATCTATTCCAATTTTTTCAAGCTCAATTTCTGTTTTTTTTAATGATAAAGTAATTGCATCTTCCATTTATGATCCTCTTCGCAATGATTTCTATTTCACTGAAGAAGGGAAAGGAGCATTTTTAAATGACCACAGAATTAGAGTGTCAAATAGAAAATATTTAGAAAATAGCTTAATCTCTTTACAGATAAATAATTCTAGTTTTGAAATTGAAAAACTTTTTTTAAAAGATCATATACCATTTAAAAATTTCAGAATTTTAAATTCTTCAATTGTCTCCATGAGCTGGCTATGTAATGGAAAATTAGATTGCTTTATTGGAACAAACATGGATAAGAATTTGATCCTATCAAGCAAACTTTTATTAAGAGAATCTGGAGGTTTTTTTTTAGAAGCTAGTTTAAATAAAAATAATTTTTTTATTTGTGCCAATCCTATAATTCATAAAAAAATAATTAAGATTTTAAATTGATATTTATTTTGATAAACTTAAGTTCTAATTTTAATGGTTTTTGAAAAATGAGCAGCCCCAATAAATATGCATTTAGAATGGTTTTACTATTAATAATAGTGATGATTATCTCATATCTTCTTTACGAACCTCTAAGAGACGCTTTTGAAGGTAACAGAGAAATTAATGGCCTTATAATATTTACTTTTTTAGCAGGCGTTTTGTTATCCTTTAGACAAACATTTAGGTTAAGTAAAGAAAGGAACTGGTTACAATTTGTAAAAAAAAACGATGTCTTTTTACCTGACAATTATAAAACTTCAAAAATTAAACCTGAGCTCCTCGCACCTATCGCAGCTCTTCTTTTAGAAAATAAAAATGAAAACACATCATTAACTGCAAATTCTTTATCAACTATTCTTGGAGGTGTATCTTCAAGGTTAGATGAAAATAGAGATATAATTAGATATATCATTGGATTATTAGTTTTTTTAGGATTATTGGGGACATTTTGGGGATTGCTTCAAACTATATCATCTGTATCTTCTGTTATTCAGTCACTGGAGATAAGTGTAAATGAAAATAATGCTAATTTTTTTGACAAAATTATTAAAGGACTGAATGCGCCCATGGAAGGCATGTCAACNGCTTTTTCTTCTTCTTTATTTGGACTTGGCACATCACTTATACTTGGATTTTTAGATTTACAAGTGAGCCAAGCAAACAATAGGTTTTTCAATGAATTAGAAGATTGGCTTTCTCAAAAAGCTATTTTTACAGCGCCAAGTGAAACAAAAAATATTGAATTGGGAGAAGTGGCTCTTGAAAATTTAGCTGTAATATCAAAAAATTATATTAATACAGAAAATGAAAAAGTTAAAACATCTGAAAGGTTAAATGAACTAAACTTACTCTTAAGTCGTTTGACAGAAAAATTAGATGACGAAAAAAATATTAAACATTCAATTGATGAATTAAATATGAATGTCAAAAATATAATTGAAAATGATAAAATACATTCTAATGAACTAATTAATAATATTAATCTTGAATTAAGAGCTTTAAGTAAAGTAATTGAAAAATTAAACAAATAATTTAATGCATTATCTCAAGTTAAGAAATAAAAATGATAATTTTATTTGGCCAAGTTTCGTTGATGCTTTAGCTAGTCTACTTATAGTTATAATTTTTATACTGATGATATTTGTAATATCTCAATATTATATTAGCCAAAAATTAAGTGGCAAAGATCAAGCCCTTATCCAATTAGAAGCAAAAATTTTAGAGATAACAAATCAATTAAGTATTGAAAAGGAAATGACAAAAAGATTATCTGCCAATATCTTTAATATTCAAAGTGAATTAGATAACAAAGATTTAGAATTACTTCGAAATAAGAGCCTAATAACAAGTTTAAAAGCCGAAATAAGTAAAAATGAATTCAAACTTTCTGAGCAATTGGATGTATTAGAAAGTAAAGATCAAAAACTAAGTAGTTTACAAAAAAAACTTTTAGATAAAAATAAAGCCGAAAGTAACTACAATAAAATTATAAATGATCAAAAAAAAGAAGTTAGTAATTTAAATATACTAATCTCAAACTTAAAAGAAAAAATTAATAAGCTTAATTCTCTGTTAGACGTATATGAAAAAAAGGATAAAGCAGAAAAAATTAAAAATTTACAATTAAAATCGACCTTAAATTCTGCTTTAGCTAGAAGAGTTGAAGAGTTACAAAAATTTAAGTCAATGTTTTTTGGAACTGTTAAAGAAAAAATAAAAAATATTCCTGAAATTAAAATTGTTGGGGATAGATTTGTTTTTCAATCTGAAGTTTTATTTGAAACCGGTTCAATTGAAATAGGANAAAAAGGTAAAATTGAATTGAAAAAATTTGCAGANATTTTGTTAAATTTAGACAAAGATATACCCAAAGATTCAAATTGGATTTTACAAATTGAAGGGCACACAGATAATTTGCCTGTTAGAAAAGGACAAATTTATAAAGATAATTGGGAATTGTCTACTAAAAGAGCTTTATCAGTATTAAGATATTTTATTAATCAAGGCTTAGATCCTAAAAAATTATTTGCTTCTGGCTATGGAAGCTTTCAACCTATTGACAACACAAACACAAAAATAGGAAGAATGAAAAATCGAAGAATTGAAATGAAAATTACTCAGAAATTAATTCTTAATAATGATAATTAAATTTATCAAATATTTTAAGGCTAAATCCTTAAATCATCTGNTACTAATATTCATAATATTNGGTATTAGCGGGTCTTTAACTTTAATTTTATCAGAACCTATTATTAATTTTATTAAAATAAATGAAATTGTAGAAAATACNNTTATTCTATTATTTTTACGAATAATTATTATTTTCCCATTATATCAATTAGTTCTAATTTCAATTGCCACCATATTTGGTGAATTTAATTATTTTCTTTCATTTGAAAGAAGTATGTTAAAAAAACTTTTTAAAAAGCTTAAGTAAAAACTTGATTTTTTTTTAAATTGCATTCATATANAAAGNATTCGAGGTAATTATGAAAAAAAATATACATCCAGACTATCATGAAATTAATATAGAAATGACAGATGGTACAAAATATATAACAAAGTCAACCTGGGGTAAAAAAGGTGATACTCTTAAATTAGACATTGATCCAGCATCTCACCCTGCATGGACAGGTCAACATAGAATAATGGATTCTGGCGGGCAAGTTGCTAGGTTTAATAAAAGATTCTCTGGTCTAAGTAAAAAATAATTAAATTTTTAATAATTGAAATTTACAAATCATTTCAAAATTAAGCTTGATACTTTCTAAAAGTTTTATTCGGTTATTCTTAATTTGGTTATTTTTATCATTTACTAAAACATTATCAAAAAACTTTTCAATTAAATAATTGAATTCATTAAAATGATCTAATTGAATATTATTGTAACTTAATTCTGAACTAATTTTATTACTTTTTGATAACTTAGTTAAAAAATTATATAATTGCATTTCTTCGTTGAACACAAACAATTCCTCTTTTATTTTTAAAGAATCTGGCAGTGTTTTTGACTTTTTGGTTATATTGTAAATTCTTTTGAAGTTTGAAATAAATTTAATTCCACTTTTTGTATTTAAAATTTTATCCAATGCTTTTAATTCACTCTTAATTTCTAAAAAAGTCTTTTGACCAATATTATCTTTTGAAATTATTGCAGATAACTTATCCGATCTAAACCCTTCTTCGATAAGAAAATTATATAACCTATCAATTAAAAAAAATTTTATTTCATTTACGAGTTTGACGTCCTTGCTAAGTTTTTTATCAAGTGAATTAATTAGTTGATTTAGACTAAGTGTATTAGTTTCATGCCACAAAATATTAATCAAACTATTTCCTGACCTTCTTAAAGCAAATGGGTCTCTAGAACCTGTTGGTATTAAACCAATAGAAAAAAAACAGCTCAATGTATCAATATTATTACTAACTGATAAAATAGAACCCAATTTATTTCTTGGCATATTTTTATTTAAACCAACTGGTTTGTACTGGTCTTCAAAAGCAAATTGCATATCCTTACTGAAACCATTTAATTTAGCTAAATATTTCAACATTGTTCCTTGAAGTTCAGGAAATTCACCAACTAAATTTGAGCTTAAATCTAATTTTGAATATAAACCAAGTTTATTCAATTTTTTATTATCCTTAAAATTAAATGAAGGACCAATTTTTTCATTAATTTTCGATAATCTTAAACTTCTATCATGCAGATCACCAAGACCCTCATAAAAAATCATAGTTTTAAGTCTATTGAGATAATAGGAAAAATCATTTTTACAATCACACTCCCAGAAAAAAAGCGCATCAGATAGTCTAGCTCGTAGCACTCTTTCATTTCCTTTAATTATATTTTTATCAGTTTGATTATTAGGTTTTAAATTTGAGACAACAAGAAAATAAGGTGCCATTTTCATAGAATTCTCTAAAAGTGAAAAATATTTTTGATGAACCTTCATAACTATTGATAAAATTTCAAATGGTAATTTCATGTATTGTTTATCAATTTTACCAACTAATACATTTGGAAATTCAACTAAACCTGTGACTTCATTTAAAAGGCTATCATCTCTATAATAATTGAGATTTAATTTTTTTGAAATTTTAGATATTTGCATTTCAATGGCTTTTTTTCTTTGAAGCCTATTAACAAATACATATGAATTTTTCATAGTGTTAATAAAATCATTTACTGAATTTACTTTTACTGTTTTATTTAAAGATCTATGCCCGAAAGTGTAATTTTTAAATTTTATAAAATCATTATCATTTATTTTAATTTTGCCATTTACACATGATTTATCAATCAATACCATTATGTTTCTTAATGGCCTACCCCATTTTAAATCTGAATAACCCCACCTTTGACTTTTAGGCCAACTTATTGAAGTACATACTTCTTGTATAATGTCATTAATCAATTGCAAAAAAGTTTTACCTTTAATAAATTTTTTATGAAAATAAAATTCACCTTTATTTGTTTTATTTACAGTTAATTTTTTTAANGTAGTTTTGTTTGTTTTTANAAAACCTTCAATNGCTAATTTTGGAGCATCAATCCTAGGACCTTTAATATCTAAACTTTGATCGTTTTGTANACTATCAATGTTATGAATTAATACACAGTGATGTCTAGGTGAACTTAAAATCTCAATTTTTTCATAGTTAAGTAATACTTTATTTAACACTTTTTCAAATAAAAGGTTTAATTCCTTTTCTAAAAATANTTGCATAGAGGCAGGAATTTCTTCTGAAAAAAAATCAATTAAACAATTTACTTTTTTAATTTTCATGTCTTTTTATCCATTCAGAGCAACACGTTTTACTCATATTTCTAACTTTTAGGATATAAGCTTGTCTTTCAGAAACAGAAATAACACCTCTAGCATCCAATAAATTAAATATATGACTTGCCTTTATACATTGATCATATGCGGGTTTAACTAATGGTTTTTCTGAACTAATCAAATCATTGCATTCTTTGACACAATTATCAAATTCATTGAATAATTTATCTACATTTGCTTTTTCAAAATTATACTCTGAGTATTCTTTTTCTGCATCTTTGAAAATGTCTCCATAACTCTTTCCACCAGATGATTTAGGAAGACCATTAAAATCAATTGAGTATACGTCATCTAACTCCTGAATGAACATTGCCAATCTTTCAAGTCCATAGGTTATTTCAACCGCAACAGGCCTTACCTCGAAACCTCCAACTTGCTGAAAATAAGTAAATTGAGTAACTTCCATTCCATCGCACCAAACTTCCCAGCCTAAACCAGCCGCTCCTAATGTAGGACTTTCCCAATCATCCTCAACAAACCTAATGTCATGCTTAAGATGATCTAAATTAATTTCTTTCAAGCTTTTAAGATACAAATCTTGTATATTATCTGGAGATGGCTGAATAATAACTTGAAATTGGTAATAATGCTGAAGCCTNTTTGGATTTTCCCCATATCGNCCATCTGTTGGACGTCTACAAGGCTGTACATAAGCAACTTTCCATAACNNGTTTGGTCCTANAACATTAAGAGCNGTAGCNGGNTGAAAAGTCCCAGCACCAACTTCCATNTCATANGGTTGTAAAATTGTGCAACCTTGTTTAGACCAAAAATTTAAAAGTTTTAATATAATTTCTTGAAATGATAGCTTTTGCATGATTTAGGTTTTAGTTATCAAATGGACAATTATTATTAGTACAAATTTTTTCTGAAGTCCATACACCACAAGAAGGACANTTAGAAACATCCAAATTTTTAGGGTCTTTTACCTTGGAGGGTTTNCGTTTTTTTGAAAGAATTTTAAATATGAAAGTTATAGCTAATAATATAATAATTAACGTGAAGATTTTACCTATCGAAAACATTATAGTCCAAACTTTTTAAATATCAGTTTTTCTTCAATTTTATTTGAAATAACCTCAAATGTAATACTAATTAAGTTTCCTAGATCAAAAAATCTTTTCTTATTTTGAAACTCTTTAATTTTTACATTATTTCCAAATCTATCTTTAAGAATAGAATTAACCTGTCCTATCCCATCTATTAGACCAAGTTCTAATGCCTCTTGCCCTGACCAAAACATTCCAGTAAATAAATCTTTATTCTTTAAATCAATTTTTTTTCCTCTTCTTAATTTGATAAATGAAATAAAATGATCATGTAATTTCGTTTGTAAGTTTTTTAACCTTTTTATATCATCCTTGTTTTCAGGCGAAAATGGATCTAATAAAGATTTATTTTTTCCAGCAGTATAAATTCTTCTGTCTACCCCAATCTTATTTAATGCTTTATCAAATCCAAAACCTGCAGATATAACACCTATTGAACCTATTATTGATGCTTTACTTGCAAAAATTTCATCTGCTGCACAAGCCAACCAATAACCTCCAGACGCCGCAACATCTTCTACAAAGGTGATAACGGGNATATTTTTTTCCTTTGATAAATTAATTATCCTATCTGCTAAAAACTCCGATTGCACGGGTGAACCACCAGGCGAATTGATAACTAAAACTACTGCTTTATTCCGTTTATTTTGAAATGCTTGTTCAATTAATTTATTATAATCTTGAATATTCAATCCTTTTTTTCTACCCATATTTGGTGCGATTATGCCTGTAAAATTGATCAAAGAAACTACATTAGTTTTTTTAAATTTAAAAAATTTCATATATTTAAATCTCTCCAATAAGATACCTCTATGAATATATTAAATCAGTTATTAACACAATTAAAATACAAATTTAATAGATACATTGCATACATATTAGATAGATATTTTTTTTAAACTAATTATTATATTTTTAGAGGTANAAATGAATTTGAATAATCTACTTAAAAAATCTCTAAATAAAGTTGATGAAGAGATTTTAATGCGATTAGATGCAACAGTACCTTTATTATCTAAAATTGGATCTCATTTGATTAAAGTTAAGGGTAAAAGAATTAGACCTTCATTAACTTTAGCAATGTCAGCACAATTAGATGATTTCAGTAGAAACCCAATTTTACTTGCAACTGCAGTCGAGTTTATTCATACAGCGACATTATTNCATGATGATGTAGTTGACCAGTCTAATTTAAGGCGTGGAATTAAAAGTGCAAATATAATATGGGGAAATGAAGCATCTGTTTTAGCTGGTGATTTTCTATTTGCACAATCTTTTGACCTTATGGTTGAAACTAAATCCCTAAAAGCGTTATCAGTTCTGGCTCAAGCGTCTTGTAAAATTACCCAAGGAGAGTTTTTACAAATGCAAATTTCTAATAAACCAAATACAAANATATCTGACTATTTTAATGTTATTGGAGGAAAAACAGCTCAGTTGTTTGGTGCGTCTGCACAATCAGGAGCAATAGTAGCTAATGGCTCATTGCAACAAGTAAAAGCTGCTTTTGATTACGGCTACAATATGGGTTTAGCTTTTCAAATAATAGATGATATTATGGATTATTCTTCTTCAAACACTCAGATGGGAAAAAATCAAGGTGATGATTTCAAGCTTGGCAAAACAACATTACCTATCATTCTTGCTTGGGAGAAAAGTAATAAACTTGAACGTGAATTTTTTCTTAAATCATTACAAGAATTAAAACAGGAAAAAGGTGATTTTGAAAAATGTTGTGAAATTTTAAAAAAATACTCAATATTGAACCGATGTAAAAAAATTGCAAATGATTTTGTCATTAAAGCAATAAATGCATTAAATGAATTTTCAGAAAATGATTACAAAAAAGCTCTTATAGAACTAGCTAATAGTAGCTTGAGTAGAGATAACTAAAACATGAAAAATAATGAAAGACAAAAACATTTAAACTCTATTAGAAAAAAATTAAGTTTTTTTATTAAGCAAAACAAACAGCTAAACTTACGAGATTTGTCAAGGAAATTAGGAAAAAATGATGCTTATCTACAGCAATATATTTCAAGAGGTAGTCCATCTTTTCTTCCAGAAGAGGAAAGGAAGATGTTATCTGACATTATTAATTTAGATATTAATTTACTCACTCCAGATTGGCTTAACGTTACTTTTTATAATAATAAAGATTTATTATCTTTCAAAAATATATCAGATAACAAAGAAATAAAAATTTCATCCTCTTTGTTTGATAATTATACAAATTTAAAAATTAATTTTATAGATTTCACTGAACTTAAAATTAAACAAAATAATAATTATTATTCAGTAAAAATTATATTTGATAAAAATGTATCTAGTTTTTTAGATAATAATTTTTACTTACTACAAGATAAANGTGAAATTTTCTTAGTACATTTAAGTNAAGATAAATCNGAAAATTTACAATCTTCTAAAATTATTGTTAGACCATATGACACCAATTTTAGACCCTTTAGAATANATAGTAAAAGTTTAGTNATTCACTCTAAAGTTATTTTCCTAGGAAGCTTAGAAAAATTTAATAACCAAAATGCATAAACGAACTGACACTACAATTAACTTATTTATTGATAAGTTAGACAAGTCTGGTGTGGGGATTTCATTAATNCAAAATGAAAATGTTTGTTTAGTACCTTATACACTTCCTGGCGAGAGAGTTAAGGTCAACATTATAAATAAATTTAAATCAAAGATGTNTTGTTCTAATTTAGAAATACTAGAAAACTCNTCTGAAAGATCTAATAATACTTGTGAACATTTTACTAAATGTGGTGGTTGTTTATTACAACATTGGCAATATGAAAACTATAAGCAATGGAAATTCAACTTAATTAGACAACCACTTCTTAAATTAACTCCTGACATTAAAACTCTTGATATGATTAGTACTGAAAATTTTTCTCGAAGAAGAGCAAAATTTTTTTTAAGACAAAACAATAATAGCTGTAAANTAGGTTTTAAAAAATATAAATCAGAAACTTTAATNAANATTAACAATTGTATTATAATAGATCCAGAAATCATGGCATTTATGTCTGAGCTTAAAAACGCTTTTAATAAAAGTTTTTTGACTAACGAAATTTTAATTTTTCATGTTAATAAATTAGATTACGGTCTAGACATCCTTATCCAAACCAAAAAGTCCTTAAGAATAAATGATTTAATTAATATTTTTAAAAATTTTAAATCAAAAATAATAAGTATTTATCATCAGCAAAATAACCAAAATCCAGAATTAATTTTATTTTATAATAAAAATAAACTTAGTTTTGGTAAAGATAACGTATATGGCCTTATTCCCCCAGCTGGTTTTTTTCAAGCCACCAAACTTGCTGAAAATGAATTGATAAAAAATATTTTAAATGAAATTCAAAATAAAAATGAATATGTTTTAGATCTTTATTCTGGTTCAGGAACTTTCACACTACCACTTTTAAAAAATGGTTATAACGTGTATGCAATTGACAATAATAAGAGTTCTATAGAATCTTTAATAAAAAGTTCAAAGGAACAAAATTTATTTAATAATTTTAAGTATAATATTTCTAATTTAACAAAAGAGAAAATTGAAACTCATTTTTTTCAAAATTTTGATATGGTTATACTTGATCCTCCAAGAGCAGGAGCAATTATACAAGTAACTTCACTCGGAAAATCAAAGGTAAAAAAAATAATTTACATTTCTTGTAATATTCAAACATTTTTAAGAGATNCAAAGATTTTANTATCCTATGGTTATAAAATAAAATATATTTTACCAATTGACCAATTTCTTTATACAAGTCATTTAGAAATTTTTTCAGTTTTTGAGATTTTGAATTAGCCTGTTATTCCAATTTGCCATGGTGCAAATTCGTGTCTGCCTAAGGATAGAATTTCACTTTTAGTTTTTTTGCCAGAAGCAACATCAATAAAATAGTTAAAAATTTCTTCTCCCATTTCGTCTAATGACAAAATTCCATCAACAATTTTCCCACAATTAATATCCATATCTTCTTCCATTTTATTGAATAATGTAGTATTTGTAGCTAATTTTATTGATGGTGATGGCTTTGCACCAAAACAAGAACCTCTACCNGTAGTAAAAGCAATCAAATTTGCTCCTCCAGCAATCTGACCAGTTGCTGAAACTGGATCAAAACCTGGGGTGTCCATAAAAACAAATCCTCTTTCAGTTATTCTTTCAGCATATTTATAGACTTCCATTAAGCCAGTTGACCCACCTTTCATTGCAGATCCAAGAGATTTTTCTAAAATATTAGCAAGACCTCCCATTTGATTGCCTGGACTTACAACTCCATTTATTTGTACGTCTCTACCTTTTGAATATACATTTTTCCACCAATCTACTCTTTCCATAAGCTTTTCAGCTACACTTACATTAATAGCTCTAGCAGTAAGGGTATGTTCTACTCCATAAATCTCAGGAGTTTCAGATAATACTGCAGTTCCTCCATTTTCAACTAATAAGTCAACCGCTTTTCCCAATGCAGGATTTGCTGTTAAAGAAGAAAATGCATCAGACCCCCCACATTGAAGACCTACCATTAAAGAAGACACAGGTGTAATAACTCTTTTATGATTATTAACTTTATCAAGCATTTTTTTTACAATTTCAATTCCAGCTTTTATAGTTGAAGAGGTGCCTCCATTTTCTTGCATAATTAAAGTTTCAACAAAAGGATCATCTTGATCAAGCTTCTGATTTTGAAATAAGCCTCCCACTTGACATCTTTCGCATCCCAAACCAACAACTAAAGTTGCTGCAACATTTGGATGTTTGATATAGCCTCCCAATGTTCTGTATAAGAGATTCATAGGTTCACCTGAAAGTTCCATTCCACAACCTGTTGAATGGCTAAATGCAGCTACGCCATCTATATTTTTATAGTCTTTAAGTTTTTCAGAAGTAAAATAAGAAGCTATTTCATGAACAACTGTTGCAGAACAATTTACTGTTGAAACTATTGCAATATAATTTCTTGTTCCAACCCTTCCATCTTGACGTTTATATCCCATAAAACTTTTTTGCAAATTATTTTCAATATAATTTGTAGGTTTATATTTTGAACAATAATTATGTTCTCTATTAAATTCCTTAAAAAGAACATTCTTATTAGTTAAGACTTGTCCTTTCTTAATATTTGAATCTGCAAATCCAATAACAGTTCCATATTTAATNATTGGANCATCTTTTTNAATGTCAAATCTTGCTATTTTTTGACCAGANAATGCTGGNGCNTCNNTTNTAATTCCATATTCATTTANNANNNTNCCNGANTTNANATTTNTTAANGTTATTAAAATATTNTCNTNATNATGTAANCATAANGCATTTAATAAATTATCACTTTGAAGTTTATTCATTATAAAAAAAACCTTTCTTTTTAACCTTGCCTGGAAAGCCAAGCTTCAAAATTATTTTTTTCATCTTCATTTGTAAGTGGGTAGAGTCCTCTTATAGAGGATCCTTTTTTTACTTTTTTCAATACGTAATCTTCATATATTGTCATAAACTTAACTTCTTTTGAAATATCTGTAATAATATTATTTGGAACCACAACAACGCCTTCTTGATCCCCTATAATTAAATCATTAGGCCAAACTGCAACATCACCGCAACCAATTGGTACATTAATGTCAATTGCTTGATGTAAAGTTAAATTAGTTGGTGATGAGGGTCTGTTATGATAAGTAGGTATGTTTAAGTTTTTAATTTCATGAGAATCTCTAAACCCACCATCAGTAACAACACCAGCACATCCTCTTACCATCATTCNNGTTANTAATATAGATCCCGCGGATGCAGCTCTCGGATCTTTTCTACTGTCAAACACCATAACATAATCTTTTGGACATTCTTCAACAGCTACCCTTTGAGGGTGATTTGGATCTTTAAAAACATCAATTGAGTTCAAATCTTCTCTTGCAGGAATATATCTTACTGTAAAAGCTAAACCTAACATTTTAGAAATTTTTTTGTTTAAAGGCGAAATACCTTGAATGAATTGATTTTTTAAACCCTTTTTAAAAAGGGCGGTACAAATAGTTGCTACACTAGCTTTTTTATATATATCTTTAATTTCATTGTTCATAATAATTATCTTAAAATATATCTGGCTCTTTTGCAGAATTTCCAAAATCAGTTTCTAAAAAATCAAAATCACAACCTTCATTAGCTTGCTTAACATGATTACTATACATCCATAGCCAACCTCTTCCAGCTTTAGGTTTTTTTTGAACTAAATTTGATTTTCTCTTTTGCAATGTTTTGTNATCAACTAACATATTTATACTTCTTTTGTTTACATCAATTTCAACTATATCACCTGTTTTTAATAGAGAAAGAGGTCCACCTATGTAACTCTCTGGAGCAACATGCAGTATNCATGCGCCATAACTTGTGCCACTCATTCTAGCATCTGAAATTCTAACCATATCCCTAACACCCTTTTTTAATAATTTCTTAGGAATTGGTATCATTCCCCACTCAGGCATTCCTGGTCCACCNACCGGACCAACATTTCTAAGCACAAGGACATGGTTTTCTGAAACATCTAAGTCATCAGAGTCAATAATCTTATTCATTTCAGGGTAACTATCAAAAACAATAACTGGACCCTTATGCTTCAAAAACTTTTTTTCACAAGCAGCTGGTTTTATAACACAACCATCTGGAGCTAAATTTCCCTTTAAAACAGCCAAAGATCCCTCTTTATAAATGGGATTTTTTAAAGGCCTTATTACATCTTCATTAATTGGTTTTTGTTTTTTTATAATCTCTTTAATATTTTTACCAACAACTGTTTTTTCATTAATATTCAAAATATCTGAGAGTTGATACATTAATGAAAGAATTCCACCAGCATAATAAAAATCTTCCATTAAGTATTCTTTTCCTGAAGGTCTTATATTTGCAATTACTGGAACTTTTCTTCCTATTTCATCTAATTTATCCATAGTAAGTCTTATTCCAGACCTTCTAGCAATAGCAATTAAATGTATAATGGCGTTAGTTGAACAACCCATAGCCATTGCAACAATTATTGCGTTTTCAATTGATTTTTTAGTCACAAACTTTGAAGGCTTTAAATCTNGCCAAACCATTTCAACTATTCTTTTCCCTACATTTGAAGACATTCTAATATGATTTGANTCTGGAGCTGGAATTGAGCTTGCACCAGGCAANCAAAAACCTATAGCTTCTGCTATAGCTGTCATTGTACTAGCTGTACCCATAGTCATACAATGACCATAAGATCTTGCAATGCCAGTTTCNACTTCTTGCCAATCATCATCNGAAATATTNCCTGCTCTTANTTCTGCCCAATATTTCCATCCATCAGAACCACTTCCTAAAAATTTACCTTTAAAATTTCCTCTTAACATTGGTCCAGCTGGTAAGAAAACTGTTGGCAAATCGTTACTTATAGCACCCATTAATAAAGCTGGGGTGGTTTTATCACATCCTCCCATTAAAACAACACCGTCTATTGGATGAGATCTAATTAATTCTTCAACTTCCATAGAAAGCATATTTCTATAGAGCATTGTTGTTGGTTTAACATACATTTCAGCTAAAGAAATTGAAGGCAATTCTATAGGAAAACCACCCATTTGAAAAACACCTCTTTTTACGTCCTCTACTCTACTTTTAAAATGAATGTGACAAGGTTGTATATCTGACCATGTATTAATTATTCCAACTATTGGTTTTCCATACCAGTCATCTTTACTATAACCAATTTGCATCGCTCGTGATCTATGCCCGAAGGATCTNATGTCATTTGGAGCAAACCACCTATAGCTTCTNAGGTTTTTATAATTTTTTTTCATANTGATATAAGATTATAAACTTATAATCTNATTAAATACAATAATTAGTGTNTGGTGGTCCCGGCAGGACTCGAACCTGCGACCTATCCATTATGAGTGGAGAGCTCTAACCAACTGAGCTACAGGACCTATATAACGAATAGTGTTATACAATTTAAAAGCAATAAAGTAAAGTTAGCTTTTATGTTTCTAAAAATGACNTTAATTTTCTTGATCGCGATGGGTGTTTNAGTTTTCTCAATGCTTTAGCTTCAATCTGCCTAATTCTTTCACGAGTAACACTAAACTGCTGACCTACCTCTTCCAATGTATGATCCGTATTCATTCCTATACCAAATCTCATTCTAAGTACACGTTCTTCTCTTGGTGTTANACTTGACAAAATTCTTGTCGTTGTTTCACGAAGATTAGCATGAATAGCAGCTTCTAANGGCTGAACAGCATTTTTATCTTCAATAAAATCACCAAGATGACTATCATCTTCATCNCCNACAGGNGTTTCAAGTGANATTGGTTCTTTAGCAATCTTTAATACTTTTCTTACTTTATCTAATGGCATTGATAACTTTGTTGATAATTCTTCAGGAGTTGGCTCTCGTCCTATTTCATGCAACATTTGTCTTGAAGTTCTAACAATTTTATTAATTGTTTCTATCATATGCACNGGTATACGTATAGTTCTAGCTTGATCTGCNATAGATCGAGTAATTGCTTGTCTAATCCACCATGTAGCATATGTTGAAAACTTATAACCCCTTCTATACTCAAATTTATCAACAGCTTTCATCAAACCAATATTACCTTCTTGAATGAGATCTAAAAATTGAAGACCTCTATTGGTATATTTTTTTGCTATTGAGATTACCAACCTTAAATTAGCCTCTACCATTTCTTTTTTTGCNCGNGCTGATTCTCTTTCACCTTTTTGAATAATTTGAACAAGATTTTTAAATTCTTTGATAGGTAAATTTACTTTAGAAATAAATTCATTAATTGAGTTAAATAGTTCATCAATATCA
>FUFK010066019.1_pt1 | contig 16775 bp, 3 predicted proteins | sample 1021851 | NCBI WGS metagenome assembly FUFK01 (sample SAMEA51879418, study PRJEB19060) | metagenome | reverse complement strand
CCTCCGCCATGCCTAGCTTTGACTCGTTTACCAGCACTGCTGTCAAACAGCCCAAGTTTGGGTCTACTATGTTCCCAGACGTACAGAAGCTCTACATCAGCGGATTCAACTCCGCGCAGGTGGATTATGAGACAATTGGCAATGAACAAGATGGAGCCGTGGCTTCTGATGGATTCATTGAACTCATAACACCTCATTCGGTGTTATGCGGTGTGTATCATTATGATGTGAAAGTCATGCCTGATGACACTGCAACGCAGATTGAAGAAGATTTCGAGATTGTTTTCTCGTTCCACGTACAATCTTTCAAGCCTCTAGTTTTCAGGCCCAAGGCCCGTAAGAAGAAAGGCTATTCCAGAAAGTGGAGCCGTAGGAAAGGCATGAGAAGGTCACGCCGATGACAGAGGTCCGTGACGATCACGGCTTGTCTGGACCAGAGGTCCAAGCAAACGGATCGGGGATAGGACCGCAGTTCGACGTCTGTCGCGTCTGTGTGATTCTCATTCTAGGAATTGAGGTGGCCGGTACTGCCGGCCTCGTCTGACGCATGTCCCACATCGTCGCATTCCTTTTGACTGGCTAGATAATCGTCTATGACAGCATATGCAGAGCCCCTGAGAGCTGTGAACGTCTCCAAGCATCGCACCCCCGCTATGGGTTCCTTGGAGACATAGGATGTCAGGTATCGAATTGTTGCATGGGGCTTTCGAACTTTCTCAATATGGACTCGACCAAGACCCCAATCTTGGTCTAGGTCCCGTTGAGAGTAATACCCATTCATTACCCATATTCCATGATGGTGGATGTTCCACGACCCATCTTGGGCAATTGTGTTCTCGACCACATCAATACCTCCCAGAACAATCCTCTTCATCCGTTTGCCACGTCTGAAGTTCGCAACTTGTTTTTTCATCAATCGAGCCTCCTCGGCTAGAGTGCCCCGACNGGGTAGGTCAGGAACGTTAGGCTTCGTGAGTGTTACGAATGCTAGCACGGAGTCCTCAAAGAATGCGTGCGCATTGTGAACCCTCTCGTTGAGAGCTTTGGCTCTCTGCCATCTCTTCATTGAATTGTTGCAAGTTTTGCAACGTTTTGTGTTGAGCCACTTGCGGTATTGGACAGGCTTGCCGTCCACATCGTAAGTTTGCTCACCGAGGGCACCGCCCTCTAACCGTCTCCACGGTATGGGACACATAGGGCAGGTAAAACCTGCATGACCGTGAGGGGCTCCCCTGAACGAGTCTTTCTCTTGTCTATGTGTACCTAAAGTTACATCACCCTCAAACTCGATTTGAGGCTGATAATCTAGACTTATCGGGACTCGAGAGGAATCGACGTCAGGAGAGGATTCGAGGGCCGATGAAGTCAGATTATCACTGCCATACAGACATATCTCTGCTGAGATCACCCATGGAGGCGGGGTCAACCCCGTCGCACTCATAACCAGAACGCCATTCGGACTGAGGTTATATGCCTGTCTTAACAACCGGAAGAATACCGATACAAAATGGTGATGACCCCTCGGCTTCACAAGCCACTGGTCAGATTGACTTGGCCGTTCTCGCTAGCGAGTATTACGGCAAAAACATACGTCAAGGACAGACCTTCAAAGTGAAGGCTGTTAGTATGAGTCTAGTACCCGCGGACAACGTAACTAGCGCGGGCATTGACATCGGTATCTCCGCGGTTACAGCCTTGAGCCATATTCCGACAACCTCACACTCGAGAAAAGCATGGAACAACATCTTTACTCAGTGGAGGGCGCAGAAGAACTTGGCAGGGAAGGTAGGTCGACAAGTTAGATATGACGACATGGAATTTGCGTGGAATATCGGCACTCAGGTATCAGGTAGAACCAGTACCATTCGTGCCCATGGAATTAATGATTCCAACGACGAGAAGCTAGTTCTCGTTGGTGATTCTACTGTTGCAAGTCACTTGTCCCTACAAGACTACTACAACTCCTCTAACCCCTCCGCCATGCCTAGCTTTGACTCGTTTACCAGCACTGCTGTCAAACAGCCCAAGTTTGGGTCTACTATGTTCCCAGACGTACAGAAGCTCTACATCAGCGGATTCAACTCCGCGCAGGTGGATTATGAGACAATTGGCAATGAACAAGATGGAGCCGTGGCTTCTGATGGATTCATTGAACTCATAACACCTCATTCGGTGTTATGCGGTGTGTATCATTATGATGTGAAAGTCATGCCTGATGACACTGCAACGCAGATTGAAGAAGATTTCGAGATTGTTTTCTCGTTCCACGTACAATCTTTCAAGCCTCTAGTTTTCAGGCCCAAGGCCCGTAAGAAGAAAGGCTATTCCAGAAAGTGGAGCCGTAGGAAAGGCATGAGAAGGTCACGCCGATGACAGAGGTCCGTGACGATCACGGCTTGTCTGGACCAGAGGTCCAAGCAAACGGATCGGGGATAGGACCGCAGTTCGACGTCTGTCGCGTCTGTGTGATTCTCATTCTAGGAATTGAGGTGGCCGGTACTGCCGGCCTCGTCTGACGCATGTCCCACATCGTCGCATTCCTTTTGACTGGCTAGATAATCGTCTATGACAGCATATGCAGAGCCCCTGAGAGCTGTGAACGTCTCCAAGCATCGCACCCCCGCTATGGGTTCCTTGGAGACATAGGATGTCAGGTATCGAATTGTTGCATGGGGCTTTCGAACTTTCTCAATATGGACTCGACCAAGACCCCAATCTTGGTCTAGGTCCCGTTGAGAGTAATACCCATTCATTACCCATATTCCATGATGGTGGATGTTCCACGACCCATCTTGGGCAATTGTGTTCTCGACCACATCAATACCTCCCAGAACAATCCTCTTCATCCGTTTGCCACGTCTGAAGTTCGCAACTTGTTTTTTCATCAATCGAGCCTCCTCGGCTAGAGTGCCCCGACTGGGTAGGTCAGGAACGTTAGGCTTCGTGAGTGTTACGAATGCTAGCACGGAGTCCTCAAAGAATGCGTGCGCATTGTGAACCCTCTCGTTGAGAGCTTTGGCTCTCTGCCATCTCTTCATTGAATTGTTGCAAGTTTTGCAACGTTTTGTGTTGAGCCACTTGCGGTATTGGACAGGCTTGCCGTCCACATCGTAAGTTTGCTCACCGAGGGCACCGCCCTCTAACCGTCTCCACGGTATGGGACACATAGGGCAGGTAAAACCTGCATGACCGTGAGGGGCTCCCCTGAACGAGTCTTTCTCTTGTCTATGTGTACCTAAAGTTACATCACCCTCAAACTCGATTTGAGGCTGATAATCTAGACTTATCGGGACTCGAGAGGAATCGACGTCAGGAGAGGATTCGAGGGCCGATGAAGTCAGATTATCACTGCCATACAGACATATCTCTGCTGAGATCACCCATGGAGGCGGGGTCAACCCCGTCGCACTCATAACCAGAACGCCATTCGGACTGAGGTTATATGCCTGTCTTAACAACCGGAAGAATACCGATACAAAATGGTGATGACCCCTCGGCTTCACAAGCCACTGGTCAGATTGACTTGGCCGTTCTCGCTAGCGAGTATTACGGCAAAAACATACGTCAAGGACAGACCTTCAAAGTGAAGGCTGTTAGTATGAGTCTAGTACCCGCGGACAACGTAACTAGCGCGGGCATTGACATCGGTATCTCCGCGGTTACAGCCTTGAGCCATATTCCGACAACCTCACACTCGAGAAAAGCATGGAACAACATCTTTACTCAGTGGAGGGCGCAGAAGAACTTGGCAGGGAAGGTAGGTCGACAAGTTAGATATGACGACATGGAATTTGCGTGGAATATCGGCACTCAGGTATCAGGTAGAACCAGTACCATTCGTGCCCATGGAATTAATGATTCCAACGACGAGAAGCTAGTTCTCGTTGGTGATTCTACTGTTGCAAGTCACTTGTCCCTACAAGACTACTACAACTCCTCTAACCCCTCCGCCATGCCTAGCTTTGACTCGTTTACCAGCACTGCTGTCAAACAGCCCAAGTTTGGGTCTACTATGTTCCCAGACGTACAGAAGCTCTACATCAGCGGATTCAACTCCGCGCAGGTGGATTATGAGACAATTGGCAATGAACAAGATGGAGCCGTGGCTTCTGATGGATTCATTGAACTCATAACACCTCATTCGGTGTTATGCGGTGTGTATCATTATGATGTGAAAGTCATGCCTGATGACACTGCAACGCAGATTGAAGAAGATTTCGAGATTGTTTTCTCGTTCCACGTACAATCTTTCAAGCCTCTAGTTTTCAGGCCCAAGGCCCGTAAGAAGAAAGGCTATTCCAGAAAGTGGAGCCGTAGGAAAGGCATGAGAAGGTCACGCCGATGACAGAGGTCCGTGACGATCACGGCTTGTCTGGACCAGAGGTCCAAGCAAACGGATCGGGGATAGGACCGCAGTTCGACGTCTGTCGCGTCTGTGTGATTCTCATTCTAGGAATTGAGGTGGCCGGTACTGCCGGCCTCGTCTGACGCATGTCCCACATCGTCGCATTCCTTTTGACTGGCTAGATAATCGTCTATGACAGCATATGCAGAGCCCCTGAGAGCTGTGAACGTCTCCAAGCATCGCACCCCCGCTATGGGTTCCTTGGAGACATAGGATGTCAGGTATCGAATTGTTGCATGGGGCTTTCGAACTTTCTCAATATGGACTCGACCAAGACCCCAATCTTGGTCTAGGTCCCGTTGAGAGTAATACCCATTCATTACCCATATTCCATGATGGTGGATGTTCCACGACCCATCTTGGGCAATTGTGTTCTCGACCACATCAATACCTCCCAGAACAATCCTCTTCATCCGTTTGCCACGTCTGAAGTTCGCAACTTGTTTTTTCATCAATCGAGCCTCCTCGGCTAGAGTGCCCCGACCGGGTAGGTCAGGAACGTTAGGCTTCGTGAGTGTTACGAATGCTAGCACGGAGTCCTCAAAGAATGCGTGCGCATTGTGAACCCTCTCGTTGAGAGCTTTGGCTCTCTGCCATCTCTTCATTGAATTGTTGCAAGTTTTGCAACGTTTTGTGTTGAGCCACTTGCGGTATTGGACAGGCTTGCCGTCCACATCGTAAGTTTGCTCACCGAGGGCACCGCCCTCTAACCGTCTCCACGGTATGGGACACATAGGGCAGGTAAAACCTGCATGACCGTGAGGGGCTCCCCTGAACGAGTCTTTCTCTTGTCTATGTGTACCTAAAGTTACATCACCCTCAAACTCGATTTGAGGCTGATAATCTAGACTTATCGGGACTCGAGAGGAATCGACGTCAGGAGAGGATTCGAGGGCCGATGAAGTCAGATTATCACTGCCATACAGACATATCTCTGCTGAGATCACCCATGGAGGCGGGGTCAACCCCGTCGCACTCATAACCAGAACGCCATTCGGACTGAGGTTATATGCCTGTCTTAACAACCGGAAGAATACCGATACAAAATGGTGATGACCCCTCGGCTTCACAAGCCACTGGTCAGATTGACTTGGCCGTTCTCGCTAGCGAGTATTACGGCAAAAACATACGTCAAGGACAGACCTTCAAAGTGAAGGCTGTTAGTATGAGTCTAGTACCCGCGGACAACGTAACTAGCGCGGGCATTGACATCGGTATCTCCGCGGTTACAGCCTTGAGCCATATTCCGACAACCTCACACTCGAGAAAAGCATGGAACAACATCTTTACTCAGTGGAGGGCGCAGAAGAACTTGGCAGGGAAGGTAGGTCGACAAGTTAGATATGACGACATGGAATTTGCGTGGAATATCGGCACTCAGGTATCAGGTAGAACCAGTACCATTCGTGCCCATGGAATTAATGATTCCAACGACGAGAAGCTAGTTCTCGTTGGTGATTCTACTGTTGCAAGTCACTTGTCCCTACAAGACTACTACAACTCCTCTAACCCCTCCGCCATGCCTAGCTTTGACTCGTTTACCAGCACTGCTGTCAAACAGCCCAAGTTTGGGTCTACTATGTTCCCAGACGTACAGAAGCTCTACATCAGCGGATTCAACTCCGCGCAGGTGGATTATGAGACAATTGGCAATGAACAAGATGGAGCCGTGGCTTCTGATGGATTCATTGAACTCATAACACCTCATTCGGTGTTATGCGGTGTGTATCATTATGATGTGAAAGTCATGCCTGATGACACTGCAACGCAGATTGAAGAAGATTTCGAGATTGTTTTCTCGTTCCACGTACAATCTTTCAAGCCTCTAGTTTTCAGGCCCAAGGCCCGTAAGAAGAAAGGCTATTCCAGAAAGTGGAGCCGTAGGAAAGGCATGAGAAGGTCACGCCGATGACAGAGGTCCGTGACGATCACGGCTTGTCTGGACCAGAGGTCCAAGCAAACGGATCGGGGATAGGACCGCAGTTCGACGTCTGTCGCGTCTGTGTGATTCTCATTCTAGGAATTGAGGTGGCCGGTACTGCCGGCCTCGTCTGACGCATGTCCCACATCGTCGCATTCCTTTTGACTGGCTAGATAATCGTCTATGACAGCATATGCAGAGCCCCTGAGAGCTGTGAACGTCTCCAAGCATCGCACCCCCGCTATGGGTTCCTTGGAGACATAGGATGTCAGGTATCGAATTGTTGCATGGGGCTTTCGAACTTTCTCAATATGGACTCGACCAAGACCCCAATCTTGGTCTAGGTCCCGTTGAGAGTAATACCCATTCATTACCCATATTCCATGATGGTGGATGTTCCACGACCCATCTTGGGCAATTGTGTTCTCGACCACATCAATACCTCCCAGAACAATCCTCTTCATCCGTTTGCCACGTCTGAAGTTCGCAACTTGTTTTTTCATCAATCGAGCCTCCTCGGCTAGAGTGCCCCGACNGGGTAGGTCAGGAACGTTAGGCTTCGTGAGTGTTACGAATGCTAGCACGGAGTCCTCAAAGAATGCGTGCGCATTGTGAACCCTCTCGTTGAGAGCTTTGGCTCTCTGCCATCTCTTCATTGAATTGTTGCAAGTTTTGCAACGTTTTGTGTTGAGCCACTTGCGGTATTGGACAGGCTTGCCGTCCACATCGTAAGTTTGCTCACCGAGGGCACCGCCCTCTAACCGTCTCCACGGTATGGGACACATAGGGCAGGTAAAACCTGCATGACCGTGAGGGGCTCCCCTGAACGAGTCTTTCTCTTGTCTATGTGTACCTAAAGTTACATCACCCTCAAACTCGATTTGAGGCTGATAATCTAGACTTATCGGGACTCGAGAGGAATCGACGTCAGGAGAGGATTCGAGGGCCGATGAAGTCAGATTATCACTGCCATACAGACATATCTCTGCTGAGATCACCCATGGAGGCGGGGTCAACCCCGTCGCACTCATAACCAGAACGCCATTCGGACTGAGGTTATATGCCTGTCTTAACAACCGGAAGAATACCGATACAAAATGGTGATGACCCCTCGGCTTCACAAGCCACTGGTCAGATTGACTTGGCCGTTCTCGCTAGCGAGTATTACGGCAAAAACATACGTCAAGGACAGACCTTCAAAGTGAAGGCTGTTAGTATGAGTCTAGTACCCGCGGACAACGTAACTAGCGCGGGCATTGACATCGGTATCTCCGCGGTTACAGCCTTGAGCCATATTCCGACAACCTCACACTCGAGAAAAGCATGGAACAACATCTTTACTCAGTGGAGGGCGCAGAAGAACTTGGCAGGGAAGGTAGGTCGACAAGTTAGATATGACGACATGGAATTTGCGTGGAATATCGGCACTCAGGTATCAGGTAGAACCAGTACCATTCGTGCCCATGGAATTAATGATTCCAACGACGAGAAGCTAGTTCTCGTTGGTGATTCTACTGTTGCAAGTCACTTGTCCCTACAAGACTACTACAACTCCTCTAACCCCTCCGCCATGCCTAGCTTTGACTCGTTTACCAGCACTGCTGTCAAACAGCCCAAGTTTGGGTCTACTATGTTCCCAGACGTACAGAAGCTCTACATCAGCGGATTCAACTCCGCGCAGGTGGATTATGAGACAATTGGCAATGAACAAGATGGAGCCGTGGCTTCTGATGGATTCATTGAACTCATAACACCTCATTCGGTGTTATGCGGTGTGTATCATTATGATGTGAAAGTCATGCCTGATGACACTGCAACGCAGATTGAAGAAGATTTCGAGATTGTTTTCTCGTTCCACGTACAATCTTTCAAGCCTCTAGTTTTCAGGCCCAAGGCCCGTAAGAAGAAAGGCTATTCCAGAAAGTGGAGCCGTAGGAAAGGCATGAGAAGGTCACGCCGATGACAGAGGTCCGTGACGATCACGGCTTGTCTGGACCAGAGGTCCAAGCAAACGGATCGGGGATAGGACCGCAGTTCGACGTCTGTCGCGTCTGTGTGATTCTCATTCTAGGAATTGAGGTGGCCGGTACTGCCGGCCTCGTCTGACGCATGTCCCACATCGTCGCATTCCTTTTGACTGGCTAGATAATCGTCTATGACAGCATATGCAGAGCCCCTGAGAGCTGTGAACGTCTCCAAGCATCGCACCCCCGCTATGGGTTCCTTGGAGACATAGGATGTCAGGTATCGAATTGTTGCATGGGGCTTTCGAACTTTCTCAATATGGACTCGACCAAGACCCCAATCTTGGTCTAGGTCCCGTTGAGAGTAATACCCATTCATTACCCATATTCCATGATGGTGGATGTTCCACGACCCATCTTGGGCAATTGTGTTCTCGACCACATCAATACCTCCCAGAACAATCCTCTTCATCCGTTTGCCACGTCTGAAGTTCGCAACTTGTTTTTTCATCAATCGAGCCTCCTCGGCTAGAGTGCCCCGACTGGGTAGGTCAGGAACGTTAGGCTTCGTGAGTGTTACGAATGCTAGCACGGAGTCCTCAAAGAATGCGTGCGCATTGTGAACCCTCTCGTTGAGAGCTTTGGCTCTCTGCCATCTCTTCATTGAATTGTTGCAAGTTTTGCAACGTTTTGTGTTGAGCCACTTGCGGTATTGGACAGGCTTGCCGTCCACATCGTAAGTTTGCTCACCGAGGGCACCGCCCTCTAACCGTCTCCACGGTATGGGACACATAGGGCAGGTAAAACCTGCATGACCGTGAGGGGCTCCCCTGAACGAGTCTTTCTCTTGTCTATGTGTACCTAAAGTTACATCACCCTCAAACTCGATTTGAGGCTGATAATCTAGACTTATCGGGACTCGAGAGGAATCGACGTCAGGAGAGGATTCGAGGGCCGATGAAGTCAGATTATCACTGCCATACAGACATATCTCTGCTGAGATCACCCATGGAGGCGGGGTCAACCCCGTCGCACTCATAACCAGAACGCCATTCGGACTGAGGTTATATGCCTGTCTTAACAACCGGAAGAATACCGATACAAAATGGTGATGACCCCTCGGCTTCACAAGCCACTGGTCAGATTGACTTGGCCGTTCTCGCTAGCGAGTATTACGGCAAAAACATACGTCAAGGACAGACCTTCAAAGTGAAGGCTGTTAGTATGAGTCTAGTACCCGCGGACAACGTAACTAGCGCGGGCATTGACATCGGTATCTCCGCGGTTACAGCCTTGAGCCATATTCCGACAACCTCACACTCGAGAAAAGCATGGAACAACATCTTTACTCAGTGGAGGGCGCAGAAGAACTTGGCAGGGAAGGTAGGTCGACAAGTTAGATATGACGACATGGAATTTGCGTGGAATATCGGCACTCAGGTATCAGGTAGAACCAGTACCATTCGTGCCCATGGAATTAATGATTCCAACGACGAGAAGCTAGTTCTCGTTGGTGATTCTACTGTTGCAAGTCACTTGTCCCTACAAGACTACTACAACTCCTCTAACCCCTCCGCCATGCCTAGCTTTGACTCGTTTACCAGCACTGCTGTCAAACAGCCCAAGTTTGGGTCTACTATGTTCCCAGACGTACAGAAGCTCTACATCAGCGGATTCAACTCCGCGCAGGTGGATTATGAGACAATTGGCAATGAACAAGATGGAGCCGTGGCTTCTGATGGATTCATTGAACTCATAACACCTCATTCGGTGTTATGCGGTGTGTATCATTATGATGTGAAAGTCATGCCTGATGACACTGCAACGCAGATTGAAGAAGATTTCGAGATTGTTTTCTCGTTCCACGTACAATCTTTCAAGCCTCTAGTTTTCAGGCCCAAGGCCCGTAAGAAGAAAGGCTATTCCAGAAAGTGGAGCCGTAGGAAAGGCATGAGAAGGTCACGCCGATGACAGAGGTCCGTGACGATCACGGCTTGTCTGGACCAGAGGTCCAAGCAAACGGATCGGGGATAGGACCGCAGTTCGACGTCTGTCGCGTCTGTGTGATTCTCATTCTAGGAATTGAGGTGGCCGGTACTGCCGGCCTCGTCTGACGCATGTCCCACATCGTCGCATTCCTTTTGACTGGCTAGATAATCGTCTATGACAGCATATGCAGAGCCCCTGAGAGCTGTGAACGTCTCCAAGCATCGCACCCCCGCTATGGGTTCCTTGGAGACATAGGATGTCAGGTATCGAATTGTTGCATGGGGCTTTCGAACTTTCTCAATATGGACTCGACCAAGACCCCAATCTTGGTCTAGGTCCCGTTGAGAGTAATACCCATTCATTACCCATATTCCATGATGGTGGATGTTCCACGACCCATCTTGGGCAATTGTGTTCTCGACCACATCAATACCTCCCAGAACAATCCTCTTCATCCGTTTGCCACGTCTGAAGTTCGCAACTTGTTTTTTCATCAATCGAGCCTCCTCGGCTAGAGTGCCCCGACTGGGTAGGTCAGGAACGTTAGGCTTCGTGAGTGTTACGAATGCTAGCACGGAGTCCTCAAAGAATGCGTGCGCATTGTGAACCCTCTCGTTGAGAGCTTTGGCTCTCTGCCATCTCTTCATTGAATTGTTGCAAGTTTTGCAACGTTTTGTGTTGAGCCACTTGCGGTATTGGACAGGCTTGCCGTCCACATCGTAAGTTTGCTCACCGAGGGCACCGCCCTCTAACCGTCTCCACGGTATGGGACACATAGGGCAGGTAAAACCTGCATGACCGTGAGGGGCTCCCCTGAACGAGTCTTTCTCTTGTCTATGTGTACCTAAAGTTACATCACCCTCAAACTCGATTTGAGGCTGATAATCTAGACTTATCGGGACTCGAGAGGAATCGACGTCAGGAGAGGATTCGAGGGCCGATGAAGTCAGATTATCACTGCCATACAGACATATCTCTGCTGAGATCACCCATGGAGGCGGGGTCAACCCCGTCGCACTCATAACCAGAACGCCATTCGGACTGAGGTTATATGCCTGTCTTAACAACCGGAAGAATACCGATACAAAATGGTGATGACCCCTCGGCTTCACAAGCCACTGGTCAGATTGACTTGGCCGTTCTCGCTAGCGAGTATTACGGCAAAAACATACGTCAAGGACAGACCTTCAAAGTGAAGGCTGTTAGTATGAGTCTAGTACCCGCGGACAACGTAACTAGCGCGGGCATTGACATCGGTATCTCCGCGGTTACAGCCTTGAGCCATATTCCGACAACCTCACACTCGAGAAAAGCATGGAACAACATCTTTACTCAGTGGAGGGCGCAGAAGAACTTGGCAGGGAAGGTAGGTCGACAAGTTAGATATGACGACATGGAATTTGCGTGGAATATCGGCACTCAGGTATCAGGTAGAACCAGTACCATTCGTGCCCATGGAATTAATGATTCCAACGACGAGAAGCTAGTTCTCGTTGGTGATTCTACTGTTGCAAGTCACTTGTCCCTACAAGACTACTACAACTCCTCTAACCCCTCCGCCATGCCTAGCTTTGACTCGTTTACCAGCACTGCTGTCAAACAGCCCAAGTTTGGGTCTACTATGTTCCCAGACGTACAGAAGCTCTACATCAGCGGATTCAACTCCGCGCAGGTGGATTATGAGACAATTGGCAATGAACAAGATGGAGCCGTGGCTTCTGATGGATTCATTGAACTCATAACACCTCATTCGGTGTTATGCGGTGTGTATCATTATGATGTGAAAGTCATGCCTGATGACACTGCAACGCAGATTGAAGAAGATTTCGAGATTGTTTTCTCGTTCCACGTACAATCTTTCAAGCCTCTAGTTTTCAGGCCCAAGGCCCGTAAGAAGAAAGGCTATTCCAGAAAGTGGAGCCGTAGGAAAGGCATGAGAAGGTCACGCCGATGACAGAGGTCCGTGACGATCACGGCTTGTCTGGACCAGAGGTCCAAGCAAACGGATCGGGGATAGGACCGCAGTTCGACGTCTGTCGCGTCTGTGTGATTCTCATTCTAGGAATTGAGGTGGCCGGTACTGCCGGCCTCGTCTGACGCATGTCCCACATCGTCGCATTCCTTTTGACTGGCTAGATAATCGTCTATGACAGCATATGCAGAGCCCCTGAGAGCTGTGAACGTCTCCAAGCATCGCACCCCCGCTATGGGTTCCTTGGAGACATAGGATGTCAGGTATCGAATTGTTGCATGGGGCTTTCGAACTTTCTCAATATGGACTCGACCAAGACCCCAATCTTGGTCTAGGTCCCGTTGAGAGTAATACCCATTCATTACCCATATTCCATGATGGTGGATGTTCCACGACCCATCTTGGGCAATTGTGTTCTCGACCACATCAATACCTCCCAGAACAATCCTCTTCATCCGTTTGCCACGTCTGAAGTTCGCAACTTGTTTTTTCATCAATCGAGCCTCCTCGGCTAGAGTGCCCCGACNGGGTAGGTCAGGAACGTTAGGCTTCGTGAGTGTTACGAATGCTAGCACGGAGTCCTCAAAGAATGCGTGCGCATTGTGAACCCTCTCGTTGAGAGCTTTGGCTCTCTGCCATCTCTTCATTGAATTGTTGCAAGTTTTGCAACGTTTTGTGTTGAGCCACTTGCGGTATTGGACAGGCTTGCCGTCCACATCGTAAGTTTGCTCACCGAGGGCACCGCCCTCTAACCGTCTCCACGGTATGGGACACATAGGGCAGGTAAAACCTGCATGACCGTGAGGGGCTCCCCTGAACGAGTCTTTCTCTTGTCTATGTGTACCTAAAGTTACATCACCCTCAAACTCGATTTGAGGCTGATAATCTAGACTTATCGGGACTCGAGAGGAATCGACGTCAGGAGAGGATTCGAGGGCCGATGAAGTCAGATTATCACTGCCATACAGACATATCTCTGCTGAGATCACCCATGGAGGCGGGGTCAACCCCGTCGCACTCATAACCAGAACGCCATTCGGACTGAGGTTATATGCCTGTCTTAACAACCGGAAGAATACCGATACAAAATGGTGATGACCCCTCGGCTTCACAAGCCACTGGTCAGATTGACTTGGCCGTTCTCGCTAGCGAGTATTACGGCAAAAACATACGTCAAGGACAGACCTTCAAAGTGAAGGCTGTTAGTATGAGTCTAGTACCCGCGGACAACGTAACTAGCGCGGGCATTGACATCGGTATCTCCGCGGTTACAGCCTTGAGCCATATTCCGACAACCTCACACTCGAGAAAAGCATGGAACAACATCTTTACTCAGTGGAGGGCGCAGAAGAACTTGGCAGGGAAGGTAGGTCGACAAGTTAGATATGACGACATGGAATTTGCGTGGAATATCGGCACTCAGGTATCAGGTAGAACCAGTACCATTCGTGCCCATGGAATTAATGATTCCAACGACGAGAAGCTAGTTCTCGTTGGTGATTCTACTGTTGCAAGTCACTTGTCCCTACAAGACTACTACAACTCCTCTAACCCCTCCGCCATGCCTAGCTTTGACTCGTTTACCAGCACTGCTGTCAAACAGCCCAAGTTTGGGTCTACTATGTTCCCAGACGTACAGAAGCTCTACATCAGCGGATTCAACTCCGCGCAGGTGGATTATGAGACAATTGGCAATGAACAAGATGGAGCCGTGGCTTCTGATGGATTCATTGAACTCATAACACCTCATTCGGTGTTATGCGGTGTGTATCATTATGATGTGAAAGTCATGCCTGATGACACTGCAACGCAGATTGAAGAAGATTTCGAGATTGTTTTCTCGTTCCACGTACAATCTTTCAAGCCTCTAGTTTTCAGGCCCAAGGCCCGTAAGAAGAAAGGCTATTCCAGAAAGTGGAGCCGTAGGAAAGGCATGAGAAGGTCACGCCGATGACAGAGGTCCGTGACGATCACGGCTTGTCTGGACCAGAGGTCCAAGCAAACGGATCGGGGATAGGACCGCAGTTCGACGTCTGTCGCGTCTGTGTGATTCTCATTCTAGGAATTGAGGTGGCCGGTACTGCCGGCCTCGTCTGACGCATGTCCCACATCGTCGCATTCCTTTTGACTGGCTAGATAATCGTCTATGACAGCATATGCAGAGCCCCTGAGAGCTGTGAACGTCTCCAAGCATCGCACCCCCGCTATGGGTTCCTTGGAGACATAGGATGTCAGGTATCGAATTGTTGCATGGGGCTTTCGAACTTTCTCAATATGGACTCGACCAAGACCCCAATCTTGGTCTAGGTCCCGTTGAGAGTAATACCCATTCATTACCCATATTCCATGATGGTGGATGTTCCACGACCCATCTTGGGCAATTGTGTTCTCGACCACATCAATACCTCCCAGAACAATCCTCTTCATCCGTTTGCCACGTCTGAAGTTCGCAACTTGTTTTTTCATCAATCGAGCCTCCTCGGCTAGAGTGCCCCGACTGGGTAGGTCAGGAACGTTAGGCTTCGTGAGTGTTACGAATGCTAGCACGGAGTCCTCAAAGAATGCGTGCGCATTGTGAACCCTCTCGTTGAGAGCTTTGGCTCTCTGCCATCTCTTCATTGAATTGTTGCAAGTTTTGCAACGTTTTGTGTTGAGCCACTTGCGGTATTGGACAGGCTTGCCGTCCACATCGTAAGTTTGCTCACCGAGGGCACCGCCCTCTAACCGTCTCCACGGTATGGGACACATAGGGCAGGTAAAACCTGCATGACCGTGAGGGGCTCCCCTGAACGAGTCTTTCTCTTGTCTATGTGTACCTAAAGTTACATCACCCTCAAACTCGATTTGAGGCTGATAATCTAGACTTATCGGGACTCGAGAGGAATCGACGTCAGGAGAGGATTCGAGGGCCGATGAAGTCAGATTATCACTGCCATACAGACATATCTCTGCTGAGATCACCCATGGAGGCGGGGTCAACCCCGTCGCACTCATAACCAGAACGCCATTCGGACTGAGGTTATATGCCTGTCTTAACAACCGGAAGAATACCGATACAAAATGGTGATGACCCCTCGGCTTCACAAGCCACTGGTCAGATTGACTTGGCCGTTCTCGCTAGCGAGTATTACGGCAAAAACATACGTCAAGGACAGACCTTCAAAGTGAAGGCTGTTAGTATGAGTCTAGTACCCGCGGACAACGTAACTAGCGCGGGCATTGACATCGGTATCTCCGCGGTTACAGCCTTGAGCCATATTCCGACAACCTCACACTCGAGAAAAGCATGGAACAACATCTTTACTCAGTGGAGGGCGCAGAAGAACTTGGCAGGGAAGGTAGGTCGACAAGTTAGATATGACGACATGGAATTTGCGTGGAATATCGGCACTCAGGTATCAGGTAGAACCAGTACCATTCGTGCCCATGGAATTAATGATTCCAACGACGAGAAGCTAGTTCTCGTTGGTGATTCTACTGTTGCAAGTCACTTGTCCCTACAAGACTACTACAACTCCTCTAACCCCTCCGCCATGCCTAGCTTTGACTCGTTTACCAGCACTGCTGTCAAACAGCCCAAGTTTGGGTCTACTATGTTCCCAGACGTACAGAAGCTCTACATCAGCGGATTCAACTCCGCGCAGGTGGATTATGAGACAATTGGCAATGAACAAGATGGAGCCGTGGCTTCTGATGGATTCATTGAACTCATAACACCTCATTCGGTGTTATGCGGTGTGTATCATTATGATGTGAAAGTCATGCCTGATGACACTGCAACGCAGATTGAAGAAGATTTCGAGATTGTTTTCTCGTTCCACGTACAATCTTTCAAGCCTCTAGTTTTCAGGCCCAAGGCCCGTAAGAAGAAAGGCTATTCCAGAAAGTGGAGCCGTAGGAAAGGCATGAGAAGGTCACGCCGATGACAGAGGTCCGTGACGATCACGGCTTGTCTGGACCAGAGGTCCAAGCAAACGGATCGGGGATAGGACCGCAGTTCGACGTCTGTCGCGTCTGTGTGATTCTCATTCTAGGAATTGAGGTGGCCGGTACTGCCGGCCTCGTCTGACGCATGTCCCACATCGTCGCATTCCTTTTGACTGGCTAGATAATCGTCTATGACAGCATATGCAGAGCCCCTGAGAGCTGTGAACGTCTCCAAGCATCGCACCCCCGCTATGGGTTCCTTGGAGACATAGGATGTCAGGTATCGAATTGTTGCATGGGGCTTTCGAACTTTCTCAATATGGACTCGACCAAGACCCCAATCTTGGTCTAGGTCCCGTTGAGAGTAATACCCATTCATTACCCATATTCCATGATGGTGGATGTTCCACGACCCATCTTGGGCAATTGTGTTCTCGACCACATCAATACCTCCCAGAACAATCCTCTTCATCCGTTTGCCACGTCTGAAGTTCGCAACTTGTTTTTTCATCAATCGAGCCTCCTCGGCTAGAGTGCCCCGACTGGGTAGGTCAGGAACGTTAGGCTTCGTGAGTGTTACGAATGCTAGCACGGAGT
>FUFK010044696.1_pt1 | contig 16787 bp, 16 predicted proteins | sample 1021851 | NCBI WGS metagenome assembly FUFK01 (sample SAMEA51879418, study PRJEB19060) | metagenome | reverse complement strand
GTAAATAGAGAAATAGCTATGACAGGAGAAGTTACTGTAACAGGTCAAGTTTTAGCAATAGGTGGTTTAAAAGAAAAATTATTAGCTGCTCATCGTGCTGGTGTTAAAAAAGTTTTAATTCCAAAAGAAAATGAGAAAGATCTGGCAGATGTTCCACAAAAAGTTAAAGAAGACATAAAAATCATACCTGTAGAGTCTGCACATGAGGTATTAAAATTAGCTTTAACAAAAGAACTTAAACCTGTAGAGTGGAACGAAGTTGAAAAAATATCAGAGACTAAAAAAGACGACAAATCTCAAGCTAGTATTCAGTAATAAACAATTTACATTATTATTTGGTTGATGTATTAGTACCAAGATTTTGGGCGGTTAGCTCAGTTGGTAGAGCATCTCGTTTACACCGAGGGGGTCAAAGGTTCGAGTCCTTTACTGCCCACCAAAATTATGGGGGTGTAGCTCAGTTGGTTAGAGCACGTGCCTGTCACGCACGGGGCCGAGGGTTCGAGTCCCTTCACTCCCGCCACCAATAAAATCAATACTATTTGACACTAAAAATGTGACCTATCTGCTCTTTTAGTTGATATAAAAGGTGCTATATAGATTCACGATGCTTGCGGAATTTTTAAAAGATTACTTATCAATAATATTGTTCCTTGTGATTGCACTAGGTTTAAGTATGGCTTTTGTTGCAATTAATTACTTGGCATCTCCTAAAAAACCAGATCCAGAGAAATTATCTGCATATGAATGCGGTTTTGAGCCTTTCAATGACTCACGTATGGAATTTGATGTTAGATTTTATCTAGTGGCGATACTTTTTATTATATTTGATNTGGAGATAGCATTTCTATTTCCTTGGGCCATATCGTTGGGAAAAATAGGATTGTTTGGTTTCGTTTCTATGATGATATTTCTATTTATTTTGACTGTAGGGTTTATCTACGAATGGAAAAAAGGAGCACTTGATTGGGAGTAAAATGAATTTAGAGCAAAGAAAAGATCAAATACCTGATGAGTTTAAACAATTAGCTCAAGATTTTAGTGATAATGGTTTTATTACTACCTCACTAGACAACCTAGTTAATTGGGCTCGAACTGGTTCACTACATTGGATGACATTTGGACTAGCTTGTTGTGCTGTAGAGATGATGCAAACCTCAATGCCTAGATATGATTTAGAGAGATTTGGAGCTGCTCCGAGAGCCTCACCAAGACAATCAGATGTGATGATAGTTGCAGGAACTTTAACAAATAAAATGGCACCAGCCTTAAGAAAAGTTTATGATCAAATGCCTGAACCAAGATATGTAATTTCAATGGGCAGTTGTGCAAATGGAGGAGGTTATTATCATTACTCTTACTCTGTAGTACGTGGTTGTGATAAGATTGTGCCTGTAGATGTTTATGTGCCTGGTTGCCCGCCCTCTGCAGAAGCGCTTTTGTATGGAATAATGCAATTGCAAAAAAAGATTAGGAACAAAGGTTCACTAGAAAGATAAAATTCAATGGAAAATTTGGAAAGTCTTGAAAAGGCTATTAACTCGGAATTAACAACAAAAATTTTATCTTCGAAAATTAAACATGATCAAATTAACATTTGTATCGAGGATAATAATTTAATTGAAGTAATGATTTTCTTAAAAACTCATTCATCTACAAAATTCAAACAATTAATTGATATAACTGCAGTTGATTATCCTGAGAGAGATAAAAGATTTAAAATGGTTTATTTACTTTTAAGTCACGAAAAAAATTCAAGGATAAAAATTGAATTTGATATAAAAGAAGGTGAAATTTTATCTTCTTTAACCTCGATATTTCCTTCAGCTAATTGGATGGAGAGAGAAGTTTTTGATATGTATGGTGTAGAATTTAAAGATCATCCTGATTTAAGAAGAATTCTTACAGACTATGGATTTAAAGGTCATCCTTTAAGAAAAGATTTCCCTTTAACAGGTCATAATGAAGTTCGATATAGCGAAGAAGATAAAAAGGTAATTTATGAACCTGTTAAATTAGAGCAAAATTATAGAAATTTTGATTATGAAAGCCCTTGGGAAGGAACAAAATACATAAAAGAACAAACTAAAGAATAATGGCAAAAGAAGTAAAAAAACTAAATTTAAATTTTGGCCCTCAGCATCCCGCTGCTCATGGTGTATTAAGATTAATACTTCAGTTAGATGGCGAGGTAGTTGAAAAGGCAGATCCACACATTGGATTGTTACACAGAGGTACAGAAAAATTAATTGAAAATAAAACTTACGCACAAGCAGTACCTTACTTTGATAGACTTGATTATGTTGCACCTATGAATCAAGAGCATGCATTTGCATTAGCAATTGAAAAAATCTTAAAAATAAATGTTCCTGCAAGAGCCCAATATATAAGAGTAATTTTTTGTGAAATAGGTAGAATTTTAAGCCATATATTAAATGTAACAACTCAAGCAATGGATGTAGGAGCTCTTACTCCAACACTTTGGGGTTTTGAGGAAAGAGAAACATTAATGGGATTTTATGAAAAGGTTTCAGGCTCAAGATTACACGCTAATTATTTTAGAGCTGGTGGAGTACATCAAGATCTACCAAAGGGTTTAGATTCAGAAATAGCTGAGTTTTGTGAAAAATTTCCCAAAATTATAGATGATCTTGAAACATTGTTAACTGATAACAGAATATTTAAACAAAGAAACGTTGATATAGGTATAGTTTCTAAACAAGACGCACTCGATTATTCCTTTTCAGGTGTAATGCTAAGAGGATCTGGAGTTCCATGGGATTTAAGAAAATCTCAGCCTTATGATTGTTATGAACAACTTGAATTTAAAATTCCTGTGGGAAAAAATGGTGACTGTTATGATAGATATTTATGCAGGATTGAGGAGATGAGAGAAAGTGTAAATATTATCAATCAATGTCTTACAAATTTACCAAAAGGACCAATTAAAACAAACGATGGAAAGATAAGTCCACCACCAAAAAAAGAGATAAAGCAGTCCATGGAGGCTTTAATTCATCACTTTAAACTTTTTACTGAAGGTTACAGAGTAGATGAAGATGAAATTTATACAGCTGTTGAGGCGCCAAAAGGAGAGTTTGGAGTTTATTTAATTTCTGATGGATCTAGCAAACCCTACAAATGCAAAATAAGAGCTCCAGGATTTTCTCATCTTCAAGCCATGGACTATTTAATTAAAGGTCACATGTTGGCAGATGTGCCAGCAGTATTAGGTTCTATGGATATAGTATTTGGAGAGGTTGATAGATGAGTCTAAAAAAAATTTCAAAAAATCAACCAGATAATTTTGAATTTGATAGCAAAAATTTAGAAGAAGCTGAAAAAATAATTACAAATTATCCAAAAGGTAAACAAAAAAGTGCTGTAATGGCTTTACTTTATATTGCCCAGAAACAAAATAATAACTGGATACCTTTATCAGCAATGAAATATATAGCGAAGATGTTAGATATGCCTTACATAAAAGTTTATGAAGTCGCAACCTTCTATAGNATGTATAATTTAACTCCTGTAGGAGAATATTTTTTTCAAGTNTGTACAACAACCCCATGTATGATTAGAGGAGCATATAAATTAGTAGATGTTTGTAAAAAAAAAATTTCTGAAAACGAGTCTGAAATTTCTAAAAATGGTAAATCATCATGGATGGAAGTTGAATGTTTAGGAGCTTGCGTTAATTCTCCAATGGTTCAAATTAATGACGATTATTTTGAGGATTTAGATGAGGAAAAATTTAGTAAAATTATAGATCAAATTGATAAAAATCAGAAACCAAAACCTGGCTCATACAGAGGAAGATTAAGTTCAGAGCCTGAAAATATTAGAAAGACTTTATTGAGTAATAAAAATGCTTAAAGACGAAGACAGAATATTTCAAAATTTATACAACGACTTTGGAGCAGAATTGGACTCTGCTAAAAAACGTGGAGACTGGCTAGAAACNAAGGAAATTTTTAATAAAGGTCGAAGTTGGATAATTGAAGAAATTAAAACCTCTCAATTGCGTGGTCGTGGTGGAGCAGGTTTTCCAACAGGTTTGAAATGGTCTTTTGCCCCCAAAGAAGTAGGTTCGAAACCTCATTATTTGGTTATAAATGCTGACGAGTCTGAACCAGGAACGTGTAAAGATAGAGATATTTTAAGATTTGAACCCCATAAATTAATAGAGGGATGTCTAATAGCTTCATACGCAGTCAACGCCCATACCTGCTACATTTATATAAGAGGTGAATATTTTAANGAAGGTCAAAAACTTCAAAAAGCTATTGATGAAGCNTATAGCAATGGATTAATTGGGAAAAATGCATCATCAACTGGATGGGATTTTGATATATTCATTCACTATGGAGCTGGCGCATATATATGTGGAGAGGAAACTGCGCTTTTAGAAAGTTTAGAAGGAAACAAAGGTCAACCAAGACTAAAACCACCTTTTCCAGCNTTGATAGGTTTGTATGGCTGTCCAACAATTATTAATAATGTTGAAACAATTGCAGTAGTTCCAACAATATTAAGAAGAGGAGGTAAATGGTTCTCTTCTTTAGGTAGAGAAAAAAANACAGGAACAAAAATTTTTTGTATTTCAGGNAATGTTAACAATCCATGCAATGTTGAGGAAGAAATGGGTGTACCTCTAAAAGATTTAATTGAGAAACATGCGGGGGGAGTTGTCGGAGGCTGGGATAATTTAAAAGCTGTTATACCTGGTGGATCCTCAATGCCTTTATTACCAAGAGAAGTTTGTGATACTATAAANATGGATTTTGATGCTTGTGTCGAAAATAAAACTGGGCTTGGAACTGCTGGTATTGTTGTTATTAATAAAGATCAAGACATAATTAAATGTATGGCAAGGATTGCCAGATTTTATAAACACGAAAGCTGTGGACAATGTACTCCATGTAGAGAAGGATCTGGCTGGATGTGGAGAATGTTAGAAAGAATGGCAAANGGTGAGGCAACTAGAGANGAGGTTGATATGTTNATGGATGTNACAAAACAAATTGAGGGACATACAATTTGTGCATTTGGTGAAGGCTCATCATGGCCAGTACAAGGTTTAATAAGAAATTTTAAAGATGAAATTTTAGAGAGAAATAAATANGATCCATTAATTCAAAGAAAAAAAGAAGTTCCTTATNTAGTAGATCAACATCTTTTGGAAAAAGAAAATGCTTAAATTAAAAGTTAATGANATTGATNTTGAAGTTGAAGAAGGTTTGACAGTTCTTCAAGCTTGTGAACAGGCNGGNGTAGAAATTCCTAGATTTTGTTATCACGAAAAATTGTCNATTGCTGGAAANTGTAGAATGTGTCTAGTAGAAATGGAAAAATCNCCAAAACCNGTAGCTTCATGTGCAATGCCTGCAGCNGATGGAATGGTNATAAGAACAAATACAGAAAAAGTTGAGAAATCAAGAAAAGGTGTTATGGAATTTTTATTAGCAAATCACCCTTTAGATTGTCCTGTTTGTGATCAAGGTGGAGAATGTGACTTGCAAGACCAGTCTATGTTCTATGGAATTGATAAAAGTAGATTTAAAGAAAACAAAAGGTACGTCCCTGAAAAATATATGGGTCCTTTGATAAAAACCCAGATGACAAGATGTATACATTGTACNNGATGTGTAAGATTTGCAACTGAAGTTGCAGGTGTTCCTGAGCTAGGCGCAATAGGAAGAGGTGAAGATATGCAAATCACCACTTACTTAGAAAAAGCTATGGAATCAGAGTTATCAGCTAATGTNATTGATTTATGTCCTGTTGGAGCACTTACATCGAAACCTTATGTTTTTGAGGCAAGGCCATGGGAATTAAAAAAAACTGAAACCATAGATGTTATGGATGCTGTTGGCTCAAATATAAGAGTTGATACTTATGGNTGGGAAGTAAAAAGGGTATTACCTAGAATAAATGANGAAATNAATGAAGAATGGATTTCCGANAAAACTAGATATTCATGNGATGGCTTAAAAAATCAACGTTTAGATACACCTTATATAAAAAAAAATAAAAAATTTGAAAAAATTTCATGGAAAGAGGCTTATACAAAAATTTTTGAAAAAATTTCTGAAACTCAATCTGATAAAATCGCAGCTTTGACAGGCGATATGACAAATATGGAAACAATGTTTGCATTAAAAGATTTCTTTGAAAAAACAATAAGGTCAGAAAATCTAGATTCAAGATCTGATAATTTTTATGTAAATACATCAGAAAGAGAAAACTTTATATTTAATTCTAAAATTGAAGGAATTGAAGAGTCTGATTTAATTATTTTAGTGGGTGCAAATCCAAGATTTGAAGCAACAATACTTAATTCTAGGATCAGAAAGAATTATATTAAAAATAAAATACAAATTTATTCTTTAGGAGATGTTGGTGATTTAACCTATCCTTATAAAATATTAGAAAACTCTACAAAAACAATTAAAGATATAGTAAATCATACTCACAAAATTTCTGAAGAGATTTATAATTCAAAAAAGCCTATTTTTATAATTGGTCAATCAGCATTAAAACTGAATTCATCTATTTATATATTTGAAGAGTTAAAAAAATATCTTCAAAGCAAAAATAAAATTAATGAAGAATGGAATTCATTAAATATCCTATCAAATAATGCCTCTACAGTTGGGTCATATTATTTAAATGTTCTAAGCTCAAACGATGGATCTAATCAAACACTCAAAAAAATTCATAACAATGAAATGGAAGTGGTTTTTTTATTTGGTCAAGACAATTTAAAATTTCAAAAGAAAAATGAATTTATTNTTTATGTAGGGAGTCATGGAGATAAAGGTGCTTCTTTAGCAGATATAATATTACCAGCTGCAGCTTTTACAGAACAAGATGGGTACTTTGCTAATTTAGAGGGAAAAATACAGAAATCATATAAATCTTCTTATCCCCCAGGAGATGCTAAAGAAGATTGGATAATAGTTAATGAATTAGCATCATCTATCAAAAGAAAAAAACTTTATGAGAAAAAAGAGGATCTAGATAATGCAATGTTAAACTTTTTAAAAATAAACCCTTCAAATAAAAAATTTCAAACTCCAAATTATGAATTTTTGGATGAAAAAATTCTTNTAGATAANATNGATTATTACCATTCNAATGTTATTGCTCGGGCATCAAAAACAATGGGTGAGTGTAAAAGTTTAAGNACAAATTTTAAAAAAACAGGGACTGAGGGATAATGCCAGAGTACGCTTCAATTATTTTTTCAGAAGTTCTTAAAATTTTAATGTTACTTGTGCCTGTTTTAGTTTCTGTTGCAATGATAGTTTGGTTAGATAGACGAGTTTGGGCGTTTGTACAAAAAAGAAGAGGTCCAAATGTTGTTGGACCATTTGGTTTACTACAATCTTTAGCTGATGCTTTAAAATATATTTTCAAAGAAATTATAATTCCTGCTAGCTCAAACAAAGTTATTTTTATTTTAGCCCCAATTATAACAATGACACTTGCCTTAATATCATGGGCTGTAATACCTTTTAGTGAAGATTTTGTTCTTGCGGATATTAATGTAGGAATACTCTATTTATTTGCCGTATCATCCTTAGGAGTTTATGGAATTATAATGGGAGGATGGGCATCTAATTCAAAGTATCCATTTCTAGGAGCAATAAGATCTGCTGCTCAAATGGTTTCTTATGAAGTATCAATCGGAATAATAATTATAAATGTACTATTGTGTGTAGGATCGTTAAATTTATCTGACATTGTAAAAGCACAGGAAAATGTTTGGTATATAATTCCACTATTTCCAATGTTTGTTATATTTTTTATCTCAGCATTAGCTGAAACAAATAGACCTCCTTTTGATTTACCGGAAGCCGAAGCAGAACTTGTTGCAGGGTATCAAACTGAATATTCTGGAATGATGTATGCAATGTTCTGGTTAGGTGAATACGCTAATATTCTATTAATGTGTGCATTAGGATCTATCTTATTCTTAGGTGGATGGTTGTCACCTATAAATATATTTCCATTTAATGTTATCCCATCACCAATATGGTTAATACTTAAAATTTTGTTATTATTTATCTTGTTCGCGTTAGTAAAAGCAATTGTTCCAAGATATAGATATGATCAATTAATGAGACTTGGTTGGAAAGTTTTCTTGCCTTTATCTTTAACTTGGGTGGTATTAACAGCAGGATATTTAATGTATTTTGATCTATTACCAGGAAATTAAAATGAAAATAAAAAGATTTATTAAAACAATATTTATGATTGATTTTGTAACTGGATTATTAATAGCAATAAAAGAGTCTTTTAGACAAAAAAAAACAATCAATTATCCATTTGAAAAAGGTTCTGTTAGCCCACGAGCCAGAGGTGAGCATGCTTTAAGAAGATATCCGAATGGAGAAGAAAGATGTATAGCGTGTAAATTATGCGAAGCAGTTTGCCCAGCACAAGCAATTACTATTGAATCGCAGGAAAGATCAGATGGTAGTCGTAAAACGACCAGATATGATATTGATATGCTTAAATGTATATATTGTGGATTGTGTGAACAATCTTGCCCTGTAGACGCTATAGTACAAGGACCAAATTTTGAATTTGCCACAGAAACAAGAGAAGAACTTTATTATAACAAAGAAAAGTTATTAGAAAATGGAGACAGATGGGAAAGTATTTTGGCAGCAAATATTAATGCTGACAGTTCTCATCGATAACTAAATGATAGCACACGCAGTTGTTTTTTATATTTTTTCTTTGATCGCAATTGTTTCAGCAATAATGGTGACAGTTTCAAGAAATACTGTTCACTCAGTTTTTTTTTTAATTTTAGATTTCATAAGCATATCTTGTCTTTTTATTATGATAGGAGCAGAATTTTTAGGAATGATAATGTTAATTGTCTATGTAGGGGCAGTTGCAGTTTTATTTCTTTTTGTAGTTATGATGTTGAATGTTGCTCAGCAGAAAAATGAGTGGTTTGTAGCAAGTGATAGCAGCTCTCATATACCCATAGGTCTCTTAGTAAGTTTAGTGATTTTTTCAGAATTATTGATTGTCATTGGTGGATGGAAGTACAAAGCTGAACTTCAAGATTCTATTAATATTAATCTGAATTTAAATTTAACAAATACCCAGTCATTAGGTAGTGTTATTTACACTGATTACGTGCACTTATTTCAATTATCAGGAATGGTTCTTTTAGTTGCTATGATTGGAGCAATTGTCCTCACTTTTAGAAAAAGATCTGGCGTAAAAACACAAAGCTATTTAAGACAAATTTCCAGAGAAAGAAACGAGGGTGTTGAATTGATAGATGTAGAAACAAAAAAAGGAGTTAAAATAGATGCTTAGTATTGGTCTTGGTCATTATTTAACTCTTGCTGCCATTATATTTACTATTGGGGTGGTNGGTATTTTTTTAAATAGAAAAAACGTTATTGTTATTCTTATGAGTATTGAGTTAATTTTGTTATCTGTAAATATAAACTTGGTCTCCTTTTCTATTTTTATTAATGATCTCAGTGGTCAAGTTTTTACACTATTTATATTAACAGTAGCTGCGGCTGAGGCTGCCATAGGATTAGCAATTATAGTTATTTATTATAGGAATTCTGGAACAATTAGAGTTGAAGAGATTGACAGTTTAAAAGGATGAAATGGGATATTATATTTTATTTTTACCACTCGCCGCATCAATAATATCTGGATTTTTCGGAAAATTAATTGGAGATAAAGCATCTCAATTAGTTACAAGTTTGTTTGTTTCCATATCAGCTTTTTTATCAATCATCGTTTTGTATAACGTTATAGCCACAGGATACTCAGAAAACTTAATTATCGCTACATGGATAAATTCAGGAAGTCTTAATGTAAATTGGTCAGTAAATATTGATCCACTTTCTGCAGTTATGCTTGTCGTTGTTACATTGGTCTCAGCTATAGTCCATATATATTCAATTGGTTATATGTCTCATGATCCACATAAGTCACGTTTCATGTCTTATTTATCATTATTCACATTTGCAATGTTAACTCTTGTTACATCTGATAATTTTATACAATTGTTTTTTGGCTGGGAAGGTGTTGGATTATGTTCATACTTTTTAATCGGATTCTGGTTTAAAAAAGAAAGTGCAAATAAAGCGGCGATTAAGGCATTTATCGTAAACCGAGTTGGGGATTTTGGATTTGCTTTAGGTATTTTTTTAATTTTTTATTTATTTGGTACAGTTAACTACAATGAAGTTTTTCAACAAATCCCAAATATATTAGATAAGAAATTAAATTTTCTTGGTTTTAATATCAATTCTGTAGACTTAATTTGTTTACTTTTATTCGTTGGTGCAATGGGTAAATCTGCACAATTTTTACTTCATACATGGCTACCAGATGCAATGGAAGGTCCTACACCTGTATCAGCACTTATTCATGCCGCAACGATGGTAACAGCTGGAGTATTTTTGGTTGTAAGATGTTCACCAATTTACGAATACTCCGAATTAGCTTTATCTGTTGTAACAATTATTGGAATGGTAACAGCAATTTTTGCTGCGAGTGTTGCTTTAGTTCAGACAGATATTAAAAAAATTATTGCATATTCAACTTGCAGTCAATTAGGGTATATGTTTTTTGCGGCAGGTGTTGGGGCATATAATGTTGCAATGTTTCATTTATTCACTCATGCTTTTTTTAAAGCACTTTTATTTTTAGGCTCTGGTTCTGTAATTCATTCGTTTAAAGATGAGCAAAATATTAATTTAATGGGAGGTGTCTGGAAAAAACTACCTTACACATATAGTTTAATGATAATTGGAACCCTAGCGCTCACTGGATTTCCTTTGTTATCAGGATTTTACTCAAAAGATGCAATTATTGAGTTTGCATATTTAAGTGGAAACAATGTAGGATCGTATGCAGCCTACATTGGAATTTTCACAGCTTTTTTAACATCAATATATTCATGGAGACTAATTTTTAAAACTTTTCATGGCACTTATAATAATTCAGAAATAAATATTGATAGTATGCATGAGTCACCACCAACAATGCTTATACCACTTATTGTTCTTGCAATTGGTGCAATTTTTGCTGGTATGCTATTTAAAGATCTATTTATTGGGAAAGAATTATCCTATGCATTTTGGAATAGTTCAATTAAATTTCTTGAACCATTAAGTACAGATCATCCTCCTAATTGGTTTTTATTTTTAACACCATCTTTAGTTATCATATCAATACCATTATCATTTTATCTATTTGTAAGAAATTTGTCTGTCGTAGATGAAATTGTTAAAATAAATAAACCACTTTATATTTTTTTACAAAAGAAATGGTATTTCGATGAACTTTATGACTTTATTTTTGTAAATCCGTCAAAAAGAATTGGAAAGTTTTTATGGAAACAAATTGATGGGTCAGTTATTGATAGGTTTGGCCCTGATGGAATATCTAAAGTTATAAAAAATTTTTCAGCTAGAGCTGTTAAATTTCAAAGTGGATATATCTACCAATATGCATTTATAATGCTTCTTGGTTTCTCAGTTTTACTAACTTTATTAATTTTAGTATAATGGACTTTCCAATCATTTCATCTTTAATAATATTACCAACAATTGGTGCTCTATTTATTTTATTTACGAAATCATCAAATAGTAAATATCAAAGCAGTAAATATGTTGCATTATTCATATCATTAGCTAACTTTATTCTCTCAATATATCTTTGGTTAATTTTTGATAAATCTTCTATTAATTTTCAATTTGTAGAAAATAGAGAATGGTTATCTGGTTTTATTAACTATAAAGTAGGAGTTGATGGAATTTCAATTTTATTTATTTTACTTACAACTTTTATAACACCAATTTGTATAATTTCTGTAATTTCAACAATTAAACACCGTTTAAAAGATTTTTTAATAGCAATACTTATAATGGAAACTCTAATGATTGGAGTTTTCTGCTCCCTCGATTTAATAATTTTCTATTTATTTTTTGAAGGTGGCTTAATACCTATGTTCCTAATTATCGGTATCTGGGGTGGTGAAAGAAGAGTTTATTCAGCCTTCAAATTCTTTTTATATACCTTGCTAGGTTCAGTTTTAATGTTGATTGCAATAATATCTATTTATTGGATATCTGGAACAACTGATGTTGAAAAGTTGTATGAAATTGGAATTGGAGAACAATATCAAAAACTTTTATGGCTGGCTTTCTTTAGTTCATTTGCAGTAAAAACACCTATGTGGCCGGTGCACACTTGGTTGCCAGATGCTCATGTTGAGGCACCAACTGCTGGATCTGTTTTGCTTGCAGCAATATTACTAAAAATGGCTGGGTATGGATTTATAAGATTTTCTGTTGGATTATTTCCAATAGCCTCTGAATATTTTGTGCCACTTGTCTTCGCATTAAGTTTGATTGCAATTATTTACACATCTTTAGTTGCTCTAATGCAGGAAGATATGAAAAAGTTGATTGCTTATTCTTCAGTTGCGCATATGGGTTTTGTAACACTTGGAATTTTTACCATGACTCAACAAGGCATTGAGGGCAGTATATTTCAAATGATCAGTCATGGATTGGTATCGGCAGCTCTATTCTTAAGCGTTGGTGTTGTTTACGATAGAAATCATACAAGATTGATAAAAAAATATGGTGGGTTAGTAACTGTGATGCCAAAATATGGTATCGTATTTATGATATTTGCCCTAGGTTCTCTAGGACTTCCAGGGACAAGTGGATTTATTGGTGAATTTCTAATTCTAATGGGCACATTCAAAAAAAGTTTTCTAGTTGCAACTATTGCAAGTTTAGGTGTTATTTTAGGAGCAGCATACATACTTTGGATGTACAAAAGAGTTGTTTTTGGCGAAATAATTCATGAAGAAATTAAAAGTATGAAAGATCTAAAAAAATTTGAGTTATTAATTCTTCTTTTATTAGCAATACCAATTATATTTTTTGGATTTTATCCAGAGCCATTAATAAATTCAATTGAAACATCTGTAACCAGTTTGATAGATAACTATAATACAAATTTAACACAAAGTATTGCAAAGAAATAATGGAAAATTTAGAAATAATCTTACCTGAAATATTTTTATCACTAACAATAATGTTCTTGCTTCTATTTGGGGTTTTTAAAAATAATAGCTCAAAATTAATATATAATTTAACAACTCTTAGTTTGATTATACTGTTTGCTTTATTATTAAATCTTTACCAAGTTTCAGATTTATCAATTTTTAATAATAGTTACAAAGTTGATAGTTTGGCAACATTCATGAAATTATTGACCATTGGGTCTGGGATTTTTGTGATGCTTACTTCCTCAAAATATATTGAAATTAATAATATTAACAAAATAGAATATCCAATTTTAATATTAAGTTCTATTTTAGGAATGATGGTAATGATCAGTTCAAACGATTTAATTGTATTTTATATGGGTCTTGAATTACAATCTTTAGCACTATATGTACTTGCATCTTTTAATAGAGAAAATCTTCTATCTACAGAGTCTGGTCTTAAATATTTTGTACTTAGTGCTCTNTCATCAGGNTTNTTACTCTATGGTTGTTCATTAATATATGGTTTCTCAGGATCCACAAATTTTAATATCATTTTAGATAATTCAAGCTCAGGTCAATATGGAATTACTTTTGGTATTGTTTTTATATTAGTTGGATTAGCATTTAAAATCTCTGCAGTTCCATTTCACATGTGGGCTCCAGATGTTTATCAAGGATCCCCAACTTCAGTAACAACATTTTTTGCTGTACTGCCAAAAATTGCAGCTTTATCGGTTTTTATAAGATTTTTGTATGTTCCATTTGCTGAAATGANCGACCAATGGCAAATGATTATTATATTTTTATCTATTGCATCNATGATTTTTGGAGCTGTAGCTGCAATAGGGCAAAAAAATCTAAAACGGCTGATAGCTTACAGCTCAATAGGGCATATGGGATACGCTTTAACTGGTTTAGCTGCTGGAACAAATCAGGGAATACAAGGATCTATAAGCTATATTGCAATTTACCTAGTTATGAATTTAGCTTTCTTTAGCTGCATGTTCATGCTGCGAAGAAACAATGAGTATTATGAAAGCATTGAGGATTTATCTGGTCTTTCCAAAAATCATCCATTGTTATCATTTTCATTACTAATAATATTATTTTCACTCGCAGGCATACCACCACTTGCAGGTTTTTTTGCAAAATTTTATGTATTTATGGCTGTAATTGAACAAAAAATGTATTTTTTAGCGATTGTAGGATTACTATCTACTGTCATAGCTGCTTTTTACTACTTAAGAATTATAAAAATTATATATTTTGATAAAGAAAAAGAAAAATTTGAGACAGACCATCATTTTGGATTAAAGCTTACATTGGCTGTATCAACAATATTTATTTTAGCATATTTTATTTATCCTAGTGGTTTAACTGAGATAGTTTCAAAAATAAATATTATTTAATGAAATTGAAAATATTTCAGTTTAAAAAAGTTAAAAGTACAAATTCTACAGCGATAAGATTAATTAATCAGAATATAAAATTTGGTGTAGTAACCTCAGAAAGGCAATATAAAGGAAGAGGCCAGGGGACAAATAGGTGGATATCAAATTATGGAAATATTTTTTTATCTATTTTTTTTCCTATAAAAAGAAACCTATCTATAAAAAATATAACTAAAATCAATTTAAATGTAGTTAAAAAAGTTATTAAAAAACATATCAATGAAAAGATAAATATTAAACTTCCAAATGATATATTGATAAATCAATCAAAAATTTGTGGAATACTGCAGGAAATAATTTTTAAAAACAATATAAAGTACATAATTATTGGAATTGGGATTAATTTAAATAATAGCCCGATTATACCTAATTATTGTACATCATATCTTAATAAATATAGTAAAAAAAATATTAAAAAATTAGAACTAATTAAAGAGTTGAAAAGAAACTTTGAGAAAAAAATTGAAAATTTTATATAATGATTTTATTAGGCGATATTGGTAACACAGATATAAAGATTTCTTTATACAGTAATTATAAAAAATTAATTTTGAAAANGAGGATTAATCCACTTTTATTAAATTTGAATAAATTAAACTTTCATTTCAGTTTCTTAAAAAAATACTTAAAAAGTATAGATAAAATTTTATTTTGCTCAGTGGTCCCAAATAAATTTATAAAAATAAAAAAATATTTTGAACAAATTACTAAAAAAAAATGTTATGAATTAAAAAAACTAAAAATTGAAAAATTAATCAAAATTAAAGTAAAAAAAAATCAAGTAGGATCTGATAGACTTGCAAATGCAATATCAGTTTTAGAAACTAATAAAAATTTTATAATTATAGATTTTGGAACAGCAACAACTTTTGATATAGTNATTAATAAAAATTATATTGGAGGGGTNATTGCTCCAGGNGTTNAATTGTCACTTGATAATTTAACTAATAGAGCCTCCTTAATTCCTAAAATAAATTTAAAAAAAATTAAAAATGTTATAGGAAAAAACACATCTTCTGCAATTTATTCTGGTTTTTATCTTGGTTATAACGGTTTAATTGACAATATAATTAAATTGATTATTAAACAAACTCGAAAAAAGTTTATGATTGTTTTAACTGGTGGTTTGTCTCACTTATTTAAAAATTCAATAAATGGAAAAGTTAAACTAGACAAAGATTTAACAATAAATGGTTTATTAAAAGCATCAGATTTAATTAAGTAATAAAAATGAAAGAAGAATTAATTTTTTGTCCTTTAGGTGGATCTGGAGAGATCGGAATGAATATGAATCTCTTTGCTTATGGTAAAGCAGATAACCAAAAATGGATAATTGTTGATATAGGTGTCACATTTGCAGATGATACTGTACCTGGTGTAGACTTGATATATCCCGACCCTGGTTTCATNGTAGATAAAANAGATGATTTACTCGGNATAGTTCTGACACATGCACACGAAGATCACATAGGGGCTATAGCGCATATTTGGCCAAAGCTAAAATGTAAAATTTTTGCAACACCATTTACAGCGGTTCTAATTAATGAAAAATTTAAAGAGAAAAAAATAGATATTTCAGGATATTTAAAAATTGTTCAATTAAACAGNACATTAAATCTTGATCCATTTAANATTGAGTTTGTAACCTTGACTCACTCAATTCTTGAGCCAAACGGTCTAAAAATAGAAACTCCTGTAGGAAATATACTTCATACAGGTGACTGGAAATGTGATCCTGACCCTCTGATTGGTGAAAATATAAACTCAAATAGATTAAAAGAAATCGGCAAAGAAGGTGTTCTCGCTATGATTTGTGACTCAACAAATGTGTTTAGCGCTGGGAGAGCAGGCTCAGAATTAGATGTAAGAAAAAATATGCTGAAAGTAATGGAAAGACTTGATAAGCGAATTATTATTACTTCCTTCGCTTCAAATGTAGCAAGAATGGAGACTGCGTTTTATTGTGCAGAAAAGACTGGAAGACAAATTGCTTTAGTTGGAAGATCAATGCATAGAATTTATAAAGCTGCAAGACAATGTGGGTATTTAAATAACGTAATTGAACCCCTAGACTCAAGAGATGTAAAAAATATATCAAGAGAAAAAATTGTTTATTTGTGCACAGGTAGTCAAGGAGAACCTATGGGTGCCATGACTAGAATAGCTAATTATATTCATCCTGACGTATTTATAGAGAGGGGAGATGCAGTTATTTTTTCATCAAAGATAATTCCAGGTAATGAAAAAAAATTATATAAATTGCATAATCA
>FUFK010042924.1_pt1 | contig 16789 bp, 7 predicted proteins | sample 1021851 | NCBI WGS metagenome assembly FUFK01 (sample SAMEA51879418, study PRJEB19060) | metagenome | reverse complement strand
AGGAGGTTGGAAAGATTGGAAAGTGTTGAGAAGATATACAGCTTTAAGTCCCAATTATTTAGCGGAAAAATTTAAAAAGGAGTCTTAAGAAAGACCCATATGTTGGCCCCCCTACGGGGGGCTTGCGTTATTTTTATAAAATGTTATTTTAAATCAAGTCTACGCACATTCGACTTCGTCAAAAATTAGGGTGCAAACGAAATCTCCAAAATTTCAAAAACATAAATAGCTGGCTGTCACCAGCAAAGAGAGGATTTTATAAACCTTATGAGACGAAGAAATGAGGGAAAAGAGAAAATTGTTCAATACGATCACTTCAGATGTATGGCTGTTATCCATGGCTACATTCTTTTTCCTNATAAAAGTTTATTTTCAAACAGGTTTCATTTCATAAGTCTAAATCCTTTCTGACATGAAAAAATCGGAGCTGGTTGGCAGACCAGCTCCACAACACATTGTCAAGGAGGACACATGGAAGATAAGAAAATAGGACAGGATGAAAATCCAATTACGAAAGAGCTNTCGAATATTAGNACAACTCTTTATCAAGCTTACAGAGACTTAATGATTGGGAAAGGTGATAAATCTTTTACCAATCATGAAAATGTAGGCAAATACAAACAAGACGAAGCTCACTTCAGAGGAAAGAAACTTCTTAACTCATCAATGATTGCTTTAGGTAAAATTGTAGAAGAGCTTAGAGGAGGTGATGATGACGAAGAAAGTTGTTAGGACTTCTGAAGAGAAAGCATTATTAGACTTTCAAAGCAGACCAAAGGTTATGTTTAATCAAGGCGAAAACAGATTCGTTGGATTAAATCCTGAGGATGATGCAAAGCTTGCAAAATACGATAGAGACAGAAGAGCAAACGAAGCCATCCTTTCAGAAATAAAAAAAGACGAAAGACAAAAATCTGAAATCGCAGCAGCGGTAACTTCAGATGCAATTCAAAAAGCTTTCGTTGAAGTTATGAAAAGGAGGTTAAAGTGAAAACACACGATAAGACACTTCTTAAGATAATTCAGATGTTGCAAGACATTGTTAAAAGATATGCGTCACACATGGATGACAGAGATAATATTTGGCATCAAACTATGAAAAATGACAAATATGTTTTGCAGATGGAAAATAAGGTCTGGTATCTCGAATGGGTTAATGAAAGTTTAAAAAAGAAAATTAAACAGTTAGACCCAGACGACACACTTTCTGATTGGGATTGGAAAAAAAACACACCTAAAGTTGATGACAAGATGAAAGCAGATGAGAGATCTTTCAAAGATTCCATCGTCGTTGAGGACGGAAAACCGGAGGAGGAATACATATGATAGAAAAAGAAATGAGAGGCGACATAAGACAAGGTGATAGAGAGAAAGCTTTGTTGAATGCCTTGAGAAAAATAAAAGGTGAAAGAGTTAGATTAAACTCTGGCACTACACCTCCTCTTAATCTTGTAGATTTTTTAAAAGTTAGTTTGCAAGTTCAATCATTGTCACCTGAAGAGAGAGAATCNTTGCAGTTNATGCTTGATGANATAGATAAGGCCGGTAAAAAATGATGCTAGCCCCTATCGTAACTAAATATCTAAAAAAGGGGCGTGTTTGCGTCCCTTTAAAAGATAATTCTAAGGAGCCATTCACTAAAGATCATTTGAATAAAACTTTTTCTGTTGAAGAATTTAAAACAAATAGCTTTGGAACAAACTTAGAAAAATCAAATGAGTGTTTTGTAGATTGTGATTCTGAATATGCATCAAGACTTGTTGCATCTTTCTTTCCAATNACAGAGACNACAAAAGTTGGAACAAGAATTACACATTACACTTATAAAGGAAGATANACNGCAACNGCTTTAAAATTTCCTGACAAGACAACAATAGCTGAATTAAGAAATGTGGGGTTACANGTTAAAGCTCCGTCTTTTGCTCCNGCTAAACTNTATGGAAATAAAGTTATGCAGAGANAAACAAATGGNTTTGACCCTGTTGAAGCTCCGGCTGATATGATTGAAAGGTGGAATAAATTTTGTTTTGCATCTTTATGTTTAAGATACATAGACTCAAACAATTTACCTTTCGTTAAACTTACACAATGCTTAAAGCATTACACGGATTGGAATGATTCGGCGATTACAGAATATGTAAAAGTTATTGCTGATGCATGCGAACCGAAACATGCTTTTGATTGGAAAGATATCAGACATAAAGTTAGTTCAGCATTGAAAGCATATGACAACAAAAATGAAAAAGCTTTTGGTTATAAATCTTTATCTGAAGAGTTTGGTGTTGATGTAAATTACATGAGGAAAGCCATCGGATGGATAGGTGAGGTTAAACCAGACAATGCAAGAAAGACTGTTGTTAATTTTAAAGCTGAAGCTTTGACTGAAGAGAAGATGAATTCAGAAGTTAAAATGGAATATCTTATCGGACAGATTCTTCCTAAAGCTGGTCTGGTTATATTAGCTGGCCCTCCTAAAAGTGGTAAATCTAATTTAATTACAGACTTATGTTTTAAGCTTTGTAAAAAATGGAATCCTCTTGGTTTAGATAAAAATCCTTTCTTAGGTACACCCATCAAAGAAAGAGGGGATGTTTTATATCTAGCATTAGAAGATAGTGACGACACAATGACAATCAAAATACAAAAGATGAAAGTTGAAAAACAAAAACCAAAGCCGGACATATACACGGGGAATCAGTGTCCTTGTATTGGAAAGGGTTTGGAAGAATCCATTGTTGCATGGAAAGCTTCTACACCAGAAGCTAAAATGGTTGTGATCGATACCTTTCAAAAGATAAAACCATTATTCACAACAAAGTCAGCAAATGCATATGAAGTGGATTATCATTATCTTTCTAAATTGCATGGGTTGGCTAAAGAAAATGACTTATTAATTATTTATCTTCATCACCTTGCGAAACAAACTGCATCTAATAAAGCAACATATTCGTGGGACAAGATAATGGGGTCAGTGGGCCATCAAGGTGTTCCGGATGTTATGTGGATGCTTGAAAGAGACGAACATGGAAACAGAGCAGTGTTTCGAGGTCGGGGAAGAGTGATTCCTGATTTTGAAATGGAGTTAAATTGGAATGCTGAGACTTTCAGATATGAATATGGAGGTTCGGTTAAAGGTAATTATGTTAGAAAAAATAATAAAGAAATATACGGGGCCATGGGTTCATTGCACATGAAACACGGAGCAGACCACGACATTTTTCCAAAAGATGTTTGTAAGGTATTATCTTTGACGGGCAAAAAAGATACAGACCGAATAAGAAAAAACATGATTAGACTCAGGGGCAATGGGGATATAACCAGCGGTGAAGCTTACGGCTCTTACAGATTCGTTGGATATAAGGATTGGGATATTGAGAGCGGTGAGTGGAAAAATTTAGACCACAATAACTTTTAGACATAAACCTGTCCTTTCTGTCTTATCTGTCCTTAGGACTGATAGGACAGCTTTCTTATATATCTTACAAAGTTTTGAACAGCTCTGGATGACCGGGTTTTGTTACCCATAGTTACCTCGAGAATTGGCTTCAGTTGGCCGGTAAAGATTCAAAAAATGTTGATTTGATTCAAATTTTTGAAAAATTTTTTGGCCCACATGTTTCATCCGTTTAAGGTAACAAAGGGGTTCAAATGTTCCTTGTTTCGGGATTCATGTTCCGTTATGATTCTTTTATCATTAATAACTTCGTCTTAGGTACAGTGAAAGCTCCCATATAGTTTTCACTGCTACCATCTTTATCCATCATTGTATTACATGACACATAATCTAAAGCTTAGAATGATTCAAAGTGGGGTGGACTCAAATTTTGAGTCCAAACTGAATAGAGTTCCTTAGAGACTCCTTTTTAGGTTCAGCATTGCTGAGCCCAGCGAGTCCGAGGGCCGGAGGCCCGAGGACGAGCTGTACAGAGTCCATTTCATGGACTCATTTTCGGCACACTCGGCACACTCAGACCTAGACAAAGATTCCGGGGTGTGGGATAATCGAGGATGTTAAAAGGGACTGATTATTTTGATCTTTAACCTTGGAACACTAAGAGGCGAGGTAGCTCAGTTGGTTAGAGCACAGGACTCATAAGCCTGGGGTCGTGGGTCGTGATCTATGCCTCGTGACCGGTTATTAATTAATAACCACAACAAATGTTCTAAGAAAAAATAATTTTAGTCAGTTCCAAAACAGAGTTCCGGCACAAATCCGGCACACTCAGAAAGGATATATGGCTACAATTAGAAAACACCATGGCAAGTGGCAAGTGATAATTCGTAGGAAAGGATTTCCTCACGAATATAAATCTTTCGCTACATGGGCGGACGCAAATAAGCACGCACAGGATTCTGAAAACAAAATCAACAAAGGACAGTTTGAAGATTTATCAGAAGCAATGAAAGTTTCATTGCATGATGCGTTAGCAAGATACAGAGACGAAATATGCAAAACAAGAAAGTGGGGTGATTTAGATTCTTACAGAATTAATAAATTACAAACTTTTAAGATTGCACAATATTCGTTGGCTCGTATCAATAGCAATAAGATTGTTAAGTTCAGAAATGAATTAGCAAAAACAATGAAAGCTTCCACAATAAATAAATATCTAACTTTGATATCTGTTGTGTNCAACACNGCAAAAACAGAGTGGGATATAAGTTGTGTGAATCCGGTTGTNAAAATTAAAAGATTNAAAGAGCCGGAGTTTTCAGATGAAAGACTTTCACCTGANATGGAACGGGAGCTCTTGCTCCATGCTCCGAGGTCAAAGATGTATTGGATGAAAGCTTTTGTCATTGTTGGTCTTGAATCAGGGATGAGACGAGGTGAGCTGATGTCGCTTAAACGAAAGGATGTTGATTTAAAAAATTCAACGGCAATAGTTCGTGACACTAAAAATGGTACAACAAGAAAGATAGGGTTGTCACCTAAAGCTACCGAATCATTAAAATCAATAATCCCATCAGTGGACGGAAGATATTTCCCTACACATGCAGACCAATTCAAATTCTATTGGAAACAATTATGTGGCTGGTGTGGATTTAAAATTAAATTTCACTTGCTTAGACATGAATTTGCTTCAAGGAGGTTTGAAGCTGGTTGGGATATATCGGCCGTTGCAACACAAGGAGGTTGGAAAGATTGGAAAGTGTTGAGAAGATATACGGCTTTAAGTCCTAATTATTTGGCGGAAAAATTCAAAAAGGAGTCTTAAGAAAGACTCATATGTTTGGCCCCCTCCGGGGGCCTTGCGTTATTTTTATAAAATGTTATCTTAACGACATAAGGTTTGGAATCCTCAATACCCCGAAACACGAACGAAGAACGAAGAACGAAGAATCAGGAACAAGGAATCACGAAAGATTAATCAAACAAACTGCTGACTGCTATCAGCAAAGGAAGGATTTTATAAACCTTATGAGACGAAGAAATGAGGGAAAAGAGAAAAGTGTTCAACACTATTACATCAGATGTTTGGCTATTATCCATGGCTACATTCTTTTTCCTTATAAAAGTTTATTTTCAAACAGGTTTCATTTCATAAGTCTAAATCCTTTCTGACATGAAAAAATCGGAGCTGGTTGGCAGACCAGCTCCACAACATTGTCAAAGGAGACAAACATGGAANATAAGAAAATNGGACANNATGAAAATCCAATTACGAAAGAGNTNATCNAATATTAGAGACAACTCTTTATNANGCTTACAGAGACTTAATGATTGGGAAAGGTGATAAATCTTTTNCCAATNNTGANAANGTANGCAAATACAAACAAGACGAAGCTCACTTCAGAGGAAAGAAACTTCTTNNNTCATCAGATGANTGCTTTANGTNAANTTNTANAAGAGCTNAGAGGAGGTGATGATGACGAAGAAAGTTGTTAGGACTTCTGAAGAGAAAGCATTATTAGACTTTCAAAGCAGACCAAAGGTTATGTTTAATCAAGGCGAAAACAGATTCGTTGGATTAAATCCTGAGGATGATGCAAAGCTTGCAAAATACGATAGAGACAGAAGAGCAAACGAAGCCATCCTTTCAGAAATAAAAAAAGACGAAAGACAAAAATCTGAAATCGCAGCAGCGGTAACTTCAGATGCAATTCAAAAAGCTTTCGTTGAAGTTATGAAAAGGAGGTTAAAGTGAAAACACACGATAAGACACTTCTTAAGATAATTCAGATGTTGCAAGACATTGTTAAAAGATATGCGTCACACATGGATGACAGAGATAATATTTGGCATCAAACTATGAAAAATGACAAATATGTTTTGCAGATGGAAAATAAGGTCTGGTATCTCGAATGGGTTAATGAAAGTTTAAAAAAGAAAATTAAACAGTTAGACCCAGACGACACACTTTCTGATTGGGATTGGAAAAAAAACACACCTAAAGTTGATGACAAGATGAAAGCAGATGAGAGATCTTTCAAAGATTCCATCGTCGTTGAGGACGGAAAACCGGAGGAGGAATACATATGATAGAAAAAGAAATGAGAGGCGACATAAGACAAGGTGATAGAGAGAAAGCTTTGTTGAATGCCTTGAGAAAAATAAAAGGTGAAAGAGTTAGATTAAACTCTGGCACTACACCTCCTCTTAATCTTGTAGATTTTTTAAAAGTTAGTTTGCAAGTTCAATCATTGTCACCTGAAGAGAGAGAATCCTTGCAGTTCATGCTTGATGAGATAGATAAGGCCGGTAAAAAATGATGCTAGCCCCTATCGTAACTAAATATCTAAAAAAGGGGCGTGTTTGCGTCCCTTTAAAAGATAATTCTAAGGAGCCATTCACTAAAGATCATTTGAATAAAACTTTTTCTGTTGAAGAATTTAAAACAAATAGCTTTGGAACAAACTTAGAAAAATCAAATGAGTGTTTTGTAGATTGTGATTCTGAATATGCATCAAGACTTGTTGCATCTTTCTTTCCAATAACAGAGACGACAAAAGTTGGAACAAGAATTACACATTACACTTATAAAGGAAGATACACTGCAACGGCTTTAAAATTTCCTGACAAGACAACAATAGCTGAATTAAGAAATGTGGGGTTACAAGTTAAAGCTCCGTCTTTTGCTCCAGCTAAACTCTATGGAAATAAAGTTATGCAGAGAGAAACAAATGGGTTTGACCCTGTTGAAGCTCCGGCTGATATGATTGAAAGGTGGAATAAATTTTGTTTTGCATCTTTATGTTTAAGATACATAGACTCAAACAATTTACCTTTCGTTAAACTTACACAATGCTTAAAGCATTACACGGATTGGAATGATTCGGCGATTACAGAATATGTAAAAGTTATTGCTGATGCATGCGNNCCGAAACATGCTTTTGATTGGAAAGATATCAGACATAAAGTTAGTTCAGCATTGAAAGCATATGACAACAAAAATGAAAAAGCTTTTGGTTATAAATCTTTATCTGAAGAGTTTGGTGTTGATGTAAATTACATGAGGAAAGCCATCGGATGGATAGGTGAGGTTAAACCAGACAATGCAAGAAAGACTGTTGTTAATTTTAAAGCTGAAGCTTTGACTGAAGAGAAGATGAATTCAGAAGTTAAAATGGAATATCTTATCGGACAGATTCTTCCTAAAGCTGGTCTGGTTATATTAGCTGGCCCTCCTAAAAGTGGTAAATCTAATTTAATTACAGACTTATGTTTTAAGCTTTGTAAAAAATGGAATCCTCTTGGTTTAGATAAAAATCCTTTCTTAGGTACACCTCATCANAGAAAGNGGGGATGTTTTATATCTAGCNTTAGAAGATAGTGACGACACAATGACAATCAAAATACAAAAGATGAAAGTTGAAAAACAAAAACCAAAGCCGGACATATACACGGGGAATCAGTGTCCTTGTATTGGAAAGGGTTTGGAAGAATCCATTGTTGCATGGAAAGCTTCTACACCAGAAGCTAAAATGGTTGTGATCGATACCTTTCAAAAGATAAAACCATTATTCACAACAAAGTCAGCAAATGCATATGAAGTGGATTATCATTATCTTTCTAAATTGCATGGGTTGGCTAAAGAAAATGACTTATTAATTATTTATCTTCATCACCTTGCGAAACAAACTGCATCTAATAAAGCAACATATTCGTGGGACAAGATAATGGGGTCAGTGGGCCATCAAGGTGTTCCGGATGTTATGTGGATGCTTGAAAGAGACGAACATGGAAACAGAGCAGTGTTTCGAGGTCGGGGAAGAGTGATTCCTGATTTTGAAATGGAGTTAAATTGGAATGCTGAGACTTTCAGATATGAATATGGAGGTTCGGTTAAAGGTAATTATGTTAGAAAAAATAATAAAGAAATATACGGGGCCATGGGTTCATTGCACATGAAACACGGAGCAGACCACGACATTTTTCCAAAAGATGTTTGTAAGGTATTATCTTTGACGGGCAAAAAAGATACAGACCGAATAAGAAAAAACATGATTAGACTCAGGGGCAATGGGGATATAACCAGCGGTGAAGCTTACGGCTCTTACAGATTCGTTGGATATAAGGATTGGGATATTGAGAGCGGTGAGTGGAAAAATTTAGACCACAATAACTTTTAGACATAAACCTGTCCTTTCTGTCTTATCTGTCCTTAGGACTGATAGGACAGCTTTCTTATATATCTTACAAAGTTTTGAACAGCTCTGGATGACCGGGTTTTGTTACCCATAGTTACCTCGAGAATTGGCTTCAGTTGGCCGGTAAAGATTCAAAAAATGTTGATTTGATTCAAATTTTTGAAAAATTTTTTGGCCCACATGTTTCATCCGTTTAAGGTAACAAAGGGGTTCAAATGTTCCTTGTTTCGGGATTCATGTTCCGTTATGATTCTTTTATCATTAATAACTTCGTCTTAGGTACAGTGAAAGCTCCCATATAGTTTTCACTGCTACCNNCTTTATCCATCATTGTATTACATGACACATAATCTAAAGCTTAGAATGATTCAAAGTGGGGTGGACTCAAATTTTGAGTCCAAACTGAATAGAGTTCCTTAGAGACTCCTTTTTAGGTTCAGCATTGCTGAGCCCAGCGAGTCCGAGGGCCGGAGGCCCGAGGACGAGCTGTACAGAGTCCATTTCATGGACTCATTTTCGGCACACTCGGCACACTCAGACCTAGACAAAGATTCCGGGGTGTGGGATAATCGAGGATGTTAAAAGGGACTGATTATTTTGATCTTTAACCTTGGAACACTAAGAGGCGAGGTAGCTCAGTTGGTTAGAGCACAGGACTCATAAGCCTGGGGTCGTGGGTCGTGATCTATGCCTCGTGACCGGTTATTAATTAATAACCACAACAAATGTTCTAAGAAAAAATAATTTTAGTCAGTTCCAAAACAGAGTTCCGGCACAAATCCGGCACACTCAGAAAGGATATATGGCTACAATTAGAAAACACCATGGCAAGTGGCAAGTGATAATTCGTAGGAAAGGATTTCCTCACGAATATAAATCTTTCGCTACATGGGCGGACGCAAATAAGCACGCACAGGATTCTGAAAACAAAATCAACAAAGGACAGTTTGAAGATTTATCAGAAGCAATGAAAGTTTCATTGCATGATGCGTTAGCAAGATACAGAGACGAAATATGCAAAACAAGAAAGTGGGGTGATTTAGATTCTTACAGAATTAATAAATTACAAACTTTTAAGATTGCACAATATTCGTTNGCTCGTATCAATAGCAATAAGATTGTTAAGTTCAGAAATGAATTAGCAAAAACAATGAAAGCTTCCACAATAAATAAATATCTAACTTTGATATCTGTTGTGTTCAACACGGCAAAAACAGAGTGGGATATAAGTTGTGTGAATCCGGTTGTCAAAATTAAAAGATTGAAAGAGCCGGAGTTTTCAGATGAAAGACTTTCACCTGAGATGGAACGGGAGCTCTTGCTCCATGCTCCGAGGTCAAAGATGTATTGGATGAAAGCTTTTGTCATTGTTGGTCTTGAATCAGGGATGAGACGAGGTGAGCTGATGTCGCTTAAACGAAAGGATGTTGATTTAAAAAATTCAACGGCAATAGTTCGTGACACTAAAAATGGTACAACAAGAAAGATAGGGTTGTCACCTAAAGCTACCGAATCATTAAAATCNATAATCCCATCAGTGGACGGAAGATATTTCCCTACACATGCAGACCAATTCAAATTCTATTGGAAACAATTATGTGGCTGGTGTGGATTTAAAATTAAATTTCACTTGCTTAGACATGAATTTGCTTCAAGGAGGTTTGAAGCTGGTTGGGATATATCGGCCGTTGCAACACAAGGAGGTTGGAAAGATTGGAAAGTGTTGAGAAGATATACGGCTTTAAGTCCTAATTATTTGGCGGAAAAATTCAAAAAGGAGTCTTAAGAAAGACTCATATGTTTGGCCCCCTCCGGGGGCCTTGCGTTATTTTTATAAAATGTTATCTTAACGACATAAGGTTTGGAATCCTCAATACCCCGAAACACGAACGAAGAACGAAGAACGAAGAATCAGGAACAAGGAATCACGAAAGATTAATCAAACAAACTGCTGACTGCTATCAGCAAAGGAAGGATTTTATAAACCTTATGAGACGAAGAAATGAGGGAAAAGAGAAAAGTGTTCAACACTATTACATCAGATGTTTGGCTATTATCCATGGCTACATTCTTTTTCCTTATAAAAGTTTATTTTCAAACAGGTTTCATTTCATAAGTCTAAATCCTTTCTGACATGAAAAAATCGGAGCTGGTTGGCAGACCAGCTCCACAACATTGTCAAAGGAGACAAACATGGAAAATAAGAAAATTGGACATAATGAAAATCCAATTACGAAAGAGTTAATTAAAATTAGAGACACTCTTTATGATGCTTACAGAGACTTAATGATTGGGAAAGGTGATAAATCTTTTTCCAATTTTGATAAGGTAAGCAAATACAAACAAGACGAAGCTCACTTCAGAGGAAAGAAACTTCTTTCATCTCAGATGACTGCTTTAAGTGAAGTTATAAAAGAGCTCAGAGGAGGTGATGATGACGAAGAAAGTTGTTAGGACTTCTGAAGAGAAAGCATTATTAGACTTTCAAAGCAGACCAAAGGTTATGTTTAATCAAGGCGAAAACAGATTCGTTGGATTAAATCCTGAGGATGATGCAAAGCTTGCAAAATACGATAGAGACAGAAGAGCAAACGAAGCCATCCTTTCAGAAATAAAAAAAGACGAAAGACAAAAATCTGAAATCGCAGCAGCGGTAACTTCAGATGCAATTCAAAAAGCTTTCGTTGAAGTTATGAAAAGGAGGTTAAAGTGAAAACACACGATAAGACACTTCTTAAGATAATTCAGATGTTGCAAGACATTGTTAAAAGATATGCGTCACACATGGATGACAGAGATAATATTTGGCATCAAACTATGAAAAATGACAAATATGTTTTGCAGATGGAAAATAAGGTCTGGTATCTCGAATGGGTTAATGAAAGTTTAAAAAAGAAAATTAAACAGTTAGACCCAGACGACACACTTTCTGATTGGGATTGGAAAAAAAACACACCTAAAGTTGATGACAAGATGAAAGCAGATGAGAGATCTTTCAAAGATTCCATCGTCGTTGAGGACGGAAAACCGGAGGAGGAATACATATGATAGAAAAAGAAATGAGAGGCGACATAAGACAAGGTGATAGAGAGAAAGCTTTGTTGAATGCCTTGAGAAAAATAAAAGGTGAAAGAGTTAGATTAAACTCTGGCACTACACCTCCTCTTAATCTTGTAGATTTTTTAAAAGTTAGTTTGCAAGTTCAATCATTGTCACCTGAAGAGAGAGAATCCTTGCAGTTCATGCTTGATGAGATAGATAAGGCCGGTAAAAAATGATGCTAGCCCCTATCGTAACTAAATATCTAAAAAAGGGGCGTGTTTGCGTCCCTTTAAAAGATAATTCTAAGGAGCCATTCACTAAAGATCATTTGAATAAAACTTTTTCTGTTGAAGAATTTAAAACAAATAGCTTTGGAACAAACTTAGAAAAATCAAATGAGTGTTTTGTAGATTGTGATTCTGAATATGCATCAAGACTTGTTGCATCTTTCTTTCCAATAACAGAGACGACAAAAGTTGGAACAAGAATTACACATTACACTTATAAAGGAAGATACACTGCAACGGCTTTAAAATTTCCTGACAAGACAACAATAGCTGAATTAAGAAATGTGGGGTTACAAGTTAAAGCTCCGTCTTTTGCTCCAGCTAAACTCTATGGAAATAAAGTTATGCAGAGAGAAACAAATGGGTTTGANCCTGTTGAAGCTCCGGCTGATATGATTGAAAGGTGGAATAAATTTTGTTTTGCATCTTTATGTTTAAGATACATAGACTCAAACAATTTACCTTTCGTTAAACTTACACAATGCTTAAAGCATTACACGGATTGGAATGATTCGGCGATTACAGAATATGTAAAAGTTATTGCTGATGCATGCGANCCGAAACATGCTTTTGATTGGAAAGATATCAGACATAAAGTTAGTTCAGCATTGAAAGCATATGACAACAAAAATGAAAAAGCTTTTGGTTATAAATCTTTATCTGAAGAGTTTGGTGTTGATGTAAATTACATGAGGAAAGCCATCGGNTGGATAGGTGAGGTTAAACCNGACAATGCAAGAAAGACTGTTGTTAATTTTAAAGCTGAAGCTTTGACTGAAGAGAAGATGAATTCAGAAGTTAAAATGGAATATCTTATCGGACAGATTCTTCCTAAAGCTGGTCTGGTTATATTAGCTGGCCCTCCTAAAAGTGGTAAATCTAATTTAATTACAGACTTATGTTTTAAGCTTTGTAAAAAATGGAATCCTCTTGGTTTAGATAAAAATCCTTTCTTAGGTACACCCATCAAAGAAAGAGGGGATGTTTTATATCTAGCATTAGAAGATAGTGACGACACAATGACAATCAAAATACAAAAGATGAAAGTTGAAAAACAAAAACCAAAGCCGGACATATACACGGGGAATCAGTGTCCTTGTATTGGAAAGGGTTTGGAAGAATCNATTGTTGCATGGAAAGCTTCTACACCAGAAGCTAAAATGGTTGTGATCGATACCTTTCAAAAGATAAAACCATTATTCACAACAAAGTCAGCAAATGCATATGAAGTGGATTATCATTATCTTTCTAAATTGCATGGGTTGGCTAAAGAAAATGACTTATTAATTATTTATCTTCATCACCTTGCGAAACAAACTGCATCTAATAAAGCAACATATTCGTGGGACAAGATAATGGGGTCAGTGGGCCATCAAGGTGTTCCGGATGTTATGTGGATGCTTGAAAGAGANGAACATGGAAACAGAGCNGTGTTTNGAGGTCGGGGAAGAGTGATTCCTGATTTTGAAATGGAGTTAAATTGGNANNCTGAGNCTTTCAGATATGAATANNNNGGTTCGGTTAAAGGTAATTATGTTAGAAAAAATAATAAAGAAATATACGGGGCCATGGGTTCATTGCACATGAAACACGGAGCAGACCACGACATTTTTCCAAAAGATGTTTGTAAGGTATTATCTTTGACGGGCAAAAAAGATACAGACCGAATAAGAAAAAACATGATTAGACTCAGGGGCAATGGGGATATAACCAGCGGTGAAGCTTACGGCTCTTACAGATTCGTTGGATATAAGGATTGGGATATTGAGAGCGGTGAGTGGAAAAATTTAGACCACAATAACTTTTAGACATAAACCTGTCCTTTCTGTCTTATCTGTCCTTAGGACTGATAGGACAGCTTTCTTATATATCTTACAAAGTTTTGAACAGCTCTGGATGACCGGGTTTTGTTACCCATAGTTACCTCGAGAATTGGCTTCAGTTGGCCNGTAAAGATTCAAAAAATGTTGATTTGATTCAAATTTTTGAAAAATTTTTTGGCCCACATGTTTCATCCGTTTAAGGTAACAAAGGGGTTCAAATGTTCCTTGTTTCGGGATTCATGTTCCGTTATGATTCTTTTATCATTAATAACTTCGTCTTAGGTACAGTGAAAGCTCCCATATAGTTTTCACTGCTACCGACTTTATCCATCATTGTATTACATGACACATAATCTAAAGCTTAGAATGATTCAAAGTGGGGTGGACTCAAATTTTGAGTCCAAACTGAATAGAGTTCCTTAGAGACTCCTTTTTAGGTTCAGCATTGCTGAGCCCAGCGAGTCCGAGGGCCGNAGGCCCGAGGACGAGCTGTACAGAGTCCATTTCTATGGACTCATTTTCGGCACACNNGGCACACTNANANCTAGACAAAGATTCCGGGGTGTGGGATAATCGAGGATGTTAAAAGGGACTGATTATTTTGATCTTTAACCTTGGAACACTANGAGGCGAGGTAGCTCAGTTGGTTAGAGCACAGGACTCATAAGCCTGGGGTCGTGGGTCGTGATCTATGCCTCGTGACCGGTTATTAATTAATAACCACAACAAATGTTCTAAGAAAAAATAATTTTAGTCAGTTCCAAAACAGAGTTCCGGCACAAATCCGGCACACTCAGAAAGGATATATGGCTACAATTAGAAAACACCATGGCAAGTGGCAAGTGATAATTCGTAGGAAAGGATTTCCTCACGAATATAAATCTTTCGCTACATGGNCGGACGCAAATAAGCACGCACAGGATTCTGAAAACAAAATCAACAAAGGACAGTTTGAAGATTTATCAGAAGCAATGAAAGTTTCATTGCATGATGCGTTAGCAAGATACAGAGACGAAATATGCAAAACAAGAAAGTGGGGTGATTTAGATTCTTACAGAATTAATAAATTACAAACTTTTAAGATTGCACAATATTCGTTGGCTCGTATCAATAGCAATAAGATTGTTAAGTTCAGAAATGAATTAGCAAAAACAATGAAAGCTTCCACAATAAATAAATATCTAACTTTGATATCTGTTGTGTACAACACAGCAAAAACAGAGTGGGATATAAGTTGTGTGAATCCGGTTGTCAAAATTAAAAGATTGAAAGAGCCGGAGTTTTCAGATGAAAGACTTTCACCTGAGATGGAACGGGAGCTCTTGCTCCATGCTCCGAGGTCAAAGATGTATTGGATGAAAGCTTTTGTCATTGTTGGTCTTGAATCAGGGATGAGACGAGGTGAGCTGATGTCGCTTAAACGAAAGGATGTTGATTTAAAAAATTCAACGGCAATAGTTCGTGACACTAAAAATGGTACAACAAGAAAGATAGGGTTGTCACCTAAAGCTACCGAATCATTAAAATCAATAATCCCATCAGTGGACGGAAGATATTTCCCTACACATGCAGACCAATTCAAATTCTATTGGAAACAATTATGTGGCTGGTGTGGATTTAAAATTAAATTTCACTTGCTTAGACATGAATTTGCTTCAAGGAGGTTTGAAGCTGGTTGGGATATATCGGCCGTTGCAACACAAGGAGGTTGGAAAGATTGGAAAGTGTTGAGAAGATATACGGCTTTAAGTCCTAATTATTTGGCGGAAAAATTCAAAAAGGAGTCTTAAGAAAGACTCATATGTTTGGCCCCCTCCGGGGGCCTTGCGTTATTTTTATAAAATGTTATCTTAACGACATAAGGTTTGGAATCCTCAATACCCCGAAACACGAACGAAGAACGAAGAACGAAGAATCAGGAACAAGGAATCACGAAAGATTAATCAAACAAACTGCTGACTGCTATCAGCAAAGGAAGGATTTTATAAACCTTATGAGACGAAGAAATGAGGGAAAAGAGAAAAGTGTTCAACACTATTACATCAGATGTTTGGCTATTATCCATGGCTACATTCTTTTTCCTTATAAAAGTTTATTTTCAAACAGGTTTCATTTCATAAGTCTAAATCCTTTCTGACATGAAAAAATCGGAGCTGGTTGGCAGACCAGCTCCACAACATTGTCAAAGGAGACAAACATGGAAAATAAGAAAATTGGACATAATGAAAATCCAATTACGAAAGAGTTAATTAAAATTAGAGACACTCTTTATGATGCTTACAGAGACTTAATGATTGGGAAAGGTGATAAATCTTTTTCCAATTTTGATAAGGTAAGCAAATACAAACAAGACGAAGCTCACTTCAGAGGAAAGAAACTTCTTTCATCTCAGATGACTGCTTTAAGTGAAGTTATAAAAGAGCTCAGAGGAGGTGATGATGACGAAGAAAGTTGTTAGGACTTCTGAAGAGAAAGCATTATTAGACTTTCAAAGCAGACCAAAGGTTATGTTTAATCAAGGCGAAAACAGATTCGTTGGATTAAATCCTGAGGATGATGCAAAGCTTGCAAAATACGATAGAGACAGAAGAGCAAACGAAGCCATCCTTTCAGAAATAAAAAAAGACGAAAGACAAAAATCTGAAATCGCAGCAGCGGTAACTTCAGATGCAATTCAAAAAGCTTTCGTTGAAGTTATGAAAAGGAGGTTAAAGTGAAAACACACGATAAGACACTTCTTAAGATAATTCAGATGTTGCAAGACATTGTTAAAAGATATGCGTCACACATGGATGACAGAGATAATATTTGGCATCAAACTATGAAAAATGACAAATATGTTTTGCAGATGGAAAATAAAGTCTGGTATCTCGAATGGGTTAATGAAAGTTTAAAAAAGAAAATTAAACAGCTAGACCCTAACGACACTCTTTCTGATTGGGATTGGAAAACAAACACTCCACATGTTGGTGAAAAAATGAAAGCAGACCAGCGATCATTTAAGGAATCAATGAAGGAGGAAAGCCAATGATAGAAAAAGAAATG
>FUFK010041885.1_pt1 | contig 16791 bp, 19 predicted proteins | sample 1021851 | NCBI WGS metagenome assembly FUFK01 (sample SAMEA51879418, study PRJEB19060) | metagenome | reverse complement strand
GTTGAGCCTTTAATCAACGGTTTACCATCAACTGATACGTTTGATTCAGGAGACGGTGTAAGCTTGTTCAACACAGCTCACCCTACGATCAATGGTACTTTTCAAAATACATTGACTACGCAGGCAGATCTTAACGAGACGTCATTAGAGCAGTCTTTAATAGACATCGCTAAAATGACTGACGAAAGAGGTCTTAAAGTTGCAGCAAGAGGAGTGAAAATGATCATTCCTTCGGAGCTTCAGTTTACAGCTGAGAGACTTATGAAGTCTCAAGGTAGAACTGGAACAGCTGACAATGATGTGAATGCAATCGTATCTATGGGTATGATTCCACAAGGATACAGAGTTAATAACTACTTAACTGACTCTGATGCGTTTTACATTATTACAGACGTACCAAATGGTATGAAAATGTTCACAAGAGCGCCGTTAACAACTGCGATGGAAGGTGATTTCGACACTGGCAACGTAAGATACAAAGCTAGAGAAAGATACTCATTTGGTGTATCTGACCCTAGAGGTATCTTCGGTGTAGAAGGTGCGTAATACCTAATTTATGGGGCCGCCTCAAAACGGCCCCATTTACAAATACAATTGGTGAGACAATGAAAAAATTTCTAGTAACAATATCTGCATACGACTATTACGCAAAATTTGAAGTCCTATCTGAGGACAATCCAGAATCATTAGAGAAATCAATCCTTGACAAACTTGGAGAAAACAGTATAAAGTGGGAATATACGGGTGACATGTATGATGCTCGTAAATATAGAATAACCTATGAGGAGGTTATAAATGGACAACCACATCCAGGAGCTTTACCAACAGAAAAAAGCTCTAGACAAGAAGTGGGAGCAGGANCATAAGAGTGAGGGAAGATACACTCTTAATATGGTTAAGATTGACAATAAAGTTAGAGAGTTAATCAACCATATAAAAATGGCAGAAGCACAAGCTGCACATAAAACTGCACCCCAAGTTTCTGTAGCTACTTAACAAAAAGCTACATCGTTGGAAAAATCCAATCCACATTACAGGCCCTCTTGCGCTCTACTTAAATCTACTATATAAACTAATCACTATACAAATAAGTTCATGTAGACGAGTATAGTCGACGGCCTAGAGACTGCATGAACGTAACTAGGAGGATAATACTATGGCACAAACTACATTTTCAGGACCAGTAAAATCTCAAAGAGGATTTGTTACTGCNGGACCTGATTCGATTGTAAACATCACAGCAGAAACTACTTTAACTTTTGCTGCTCACGCAGGTAAAGTTATTAAAGTAAATGATGCAGATGGTGCAATCACACTTCCAACAATCAAAGCAGATAGCAAAGGTGCATCAGCTGGAGACAATGATCCTAACGTGAACAGTCACTTAGGTGCGGTCTACAAGTTTTTTGTAGGTACAGACTCTACAGATTGCGATATTAAAACAGACGGAACTGACAAATTTGTTGGTCACGCAACTGTTGTTAACGTTGCAGATGGCACAAACAGCACATTTGCACCAGCAGCATCTAACGATGTTATCAGCATGAACGGTGGAACTACAGGTGGAGATAAAGGTAGCACAATTACAATTACTGCACTTGAAGATAATGTATATTTAGTAGAAGCAGTGTTAATCGGTACAGGTACTGAAGCAACACCTTTTGCAGATAGTTAATAGATAATTAGTGTGGGGCTTCGGCCCCACATTTAATTTTAAGGAGAAAACATGAGTTCAGATCAAAAGTTTAGTACATTAACAGCAGATGGTAATTTTAAAACTATCACAGGTGGTTCTACCAATATAGGGCCTTGTAGAGTTACATATATACAAGCTCATAGTGGAACTAATTGTTTAGTTAAATTACATGATGGAACAGGAACAGGTGGCACTTTAAAATTTCAAGCTAAGTTTAGCAGCGAAGGTTTAGATGTATTTGTTCCAGGAAATGGTATTAGATTTGAAACAGGAGTATATTTAGATTTAACTACTACAGATTCTGTCACCATTGGTTACACTGGCTAGGAGTTTAAATGGCTAATACCACTTCAGGAACAGCAACGTTCGATAAAACTTTTGCTATTGATGAGATAGTAGAAGAGGCTTTTGAACGTATAGGTTTACAAAATGTTTCTGGTTATCAATTAAAATCTGCAAGAAGATCTCTTAATATATTACTTCAAGAATGGGGTAATAGAGGTATTCATTATTGGGAAATTGATGAAACTAATTTAGATTTAATTGAAGGGCAGTCAGACTATGATTTTTTTAGATCTAGTGATGATGGTACTAGCGCTACGACCACACCAACAAACGGTATTTATGGTGTATCCGATATTTTAGAAGCACAATTAAGATCTAATAGAACTCAAACTACACAGTCAGATTCTCCTATGACTAAAGTAGATAGATCTACTTATGCGGGTTTTTCTAATAAATTATCAAAAGGAACACCTAATCAATATTGGGTAGAAAGATTTATAGATAAAGTTAGAATACATATTTATCCAACACCAGATTCAACAAATGCATCTAAAGATATGCATTTTTATTTTATTAAAAGAATACAAGACGCTGGAGATTATACTAATGCAACTGATGTGCCTTTTAGATTTGTTCCATGTATGGTTTCTGGTTTAGCATATTATATGTCTATGAAATATGTGCCACAACTAATACAACCAATGAAACTAGTTTATGAAGAAGAATTTGCTAGAGCTTTAGCTGAAGATGGATCTGCAGCTAGCACTCACATAACACCAAAAGTTTATTACCCAGGATCATAATGGCAAAATACGCATCAGGTAAATATGCAAAAGCAATATCAGATAGATCTGGTTTGGAGTTTCCTTACAGAGAAATGGTTCGAGAATGGAATGGATCTCTTGTGCATGTAACAGAATTTGAACCTAAACAACCACAATTAGAACCAAGACCATCAAGTGCAGATGCAATATCTTTAAGAAATGTAAGAGTTGCAAGAATAGAAACTGCTGTCCCTAATATTTTACCATTGAATCCTTTTACAACTACTCAAGGGTCTACAACTATATCTGTAAATGAACCAAATCATGGTAGATCTACAAGTGATAGAGTTAGATTTAGAAATGCAAATGTGGTTGGCGGAGTGGCTGCAGCAACAATAAATTTAGCTGCAGGATATGTAATTACAAAAGTAAATGATGATAATTATACCTTTGCAACAGCTACAACATCTAGTATAACTGAAACAGGAGGAGGCGGTTCTGCATCAGCAGGACCTGTAACGGTAACAGCATGATAAAACATTTTGTAAATTGGATAAAAGCTTGGATAGGTATTAAGGACGAAGAAATGGATCCTCATGCTGAATTATATTTAAAAGATAAAGAACCAGACGTCCCTGTTCATGAAGAAAAACCTATACATTGCACAGGTCATAGTAGATTTAGAAAAAGTTGTCCCAGATGTTTAGAAATAGTTGGAGTTAAATAATGGCAGGAATAACTTACGATACATTAGTTACACAAATTAGAAACTATACAGAAGTAGATTCTAATGTTTTAACAACAGATATATTAGAAAATATAATTTTAAATGCACAATATAGAATAATGAGAGATATTCCAATTGATGCAGATAGAAAACAACAACTTGGAAATTTTGTTGCTGGACAAGAATCTATAAATGCACCCGCAGGATGTTTATTTATTAGAGGTATACAAGTTTACGATACAGCAGGATCAGCAATTACAGGAGCTAACAGATGGTTAGAGAAAAAAGATATGACCTATCTTCAAGAATATCAAGATGTAACGGGTACCTCTGCAGCTCAAGGTCAGCCTAAATATTATGCAGATTTTGGTGGTGCAACAGGTAATACAGATACCACGTCTGGTAGAATATTTGTGGCTCCCACACCAAATACTACATATAGATTTAGAATACATTTTAATAAAATGCCAGACACTTTAGAATCTGGCAATCAAAGTAATTATATTAGTCTTAATTTTCCAAATGGACTACTATATTGCTGTCTATCAGAAGCATATGGCTTTTTGAAAGGCCCGATAGACATGTTGACTTTGTATGAAAATAAATATAAACAAGAGATACAGAAATTTGCTAATGAGCAAGTTGGTAGAAGAAGACGAGATGATTACACTGATGGAACCATCAGATTAAAAATCGAGTCACCTTCACCGTAGTAGGAGAAAAATATGGCAATAACATCAGCAATATGTTCAAGTTTTAAACAAGAACTTTTACAAGGTAAGCACAGTTTTGAATCTTCAGGCGGACACACTTTTAAGATTGCTCTTTTTACAAGTTCAGCTTCTTTAGGTGCATCTACAACTGATTATTCTACTTCAAACGAGATATCTAATACATCTGGATCTGCATATACCGCAGGTGGTGCAACTTTATCAAATAATGGCGTATCACTATCTTCAACAACTGCATTTACGGACTTTGATGATGTAACTTACACATCAGCTTCTTTCACTGCAAACGGTGCATTAATATATAACACGACAACAGATGGTGGCTCGTCTACTACTGATGCTGTTTGTGTAATTGCATTTGGTGGTGATAAAACAGCAAGTAACGGAACTTTCAAAATAGAGTTTCCCACAGCAGACGCAAGTAGCGCTATAATCAGATTAGCATAGGAGGTCGACCATGTCGACGACTTCAGGATGGGGCAGGTTTACCTGGGGCCAAGCTAATTGGAATGCAGACACAACTCTTAAAACAGGTTGGGGCGCACAAGCTTGGAACGATGGTGAATGGGGCGAACTTAAAGATCAAACTATTTCACTAACTGGTTTATCAATTACATCTTCTATTGGATCTGTAACAGTCACAGATATGGCTGTGGGATTAACAGGTCAATCTATTACATCTTCACAAGGAGAAGCTTTTGTACCTACTGTTATAGACGACACTCTATCTATTACATCCTCTCTTGGTTCAGTGTCCGTGGTTGATATGCAAGTTGGATTGACTGGTGTATCGACAACAGCATCAATTGGATCTGTAACTGTTAATGACATGACCATTGGTTTAACAGGTCAAGAGTTTACTGCAAGTCAAGGAACAGCAAAAGCACCAAATGAAACAGCAATTCTTTCTGGTGTATCCATGTCTCTTTCACAAGGGACTGCAACAGCTATTTCTTCACAAGAGGCAACACTAACTGGATTACAATTTAGTGCAAGTGTTGGTTCAGTAACAATACCAAACGATACAGTTCAATTATCTGGAGTAGAAGCTACTTTTGCTCAAGGAACCATCGTAGGATTAGGTAGTGCTATTGCTCAACCAACAGGATTATCGACTACAGCAAGTGTAGGATCTTTAACAATAGAAGAAGGTTTAGGATTAACAGGTCAATCATTTACCGCTAGTGTAGGATCAATATCTCCAGTAGATATGCAGGTTGGATTAACCGGTCAATCTGCTACGATTAGTGTAGGAACAGTTGACATCTTCGCGTATGGAGATGTTGACACTGGTTCAAATACGGCATATAGTAATGTTTCAACAGGTTCGAATGATACTTATTCGGATGTTGCAACTGGATCAAATACAAGTTATAGTGACGTTGCATAGGAGATAATTTATGGCATCAACATACACACCTTTAGGTGTTGAACTTCAAGCAACTGGTGAAAACGCCGGTACATGGGGTACGAAGACTAATACAAATTTACAAATCATAGAACAAATATCTGGTGGTTACACTACGAAATCTATAGCAGGTGGTGCTCAAACAACTACATTATCTGTTTCTGATGGATCAACTGGTGCGGAACTTTCTCATAGAATGATTGAGTTCACAGGAACTATTACAGGAAATCAAGTTGTAACAATACCTTTAGATGTTCAAACTTTTTATTTTTTAAGAAACTCAACTTCTGGTGCTTATACAGTTCAATTTAAATATGTTTCTGGTTCAGGAGATTCTTTTACTTTTTCAGCAACAGACAAAGGTGACGTTGTTTTATTTGCAACTGCAAACGATGGAACTAACCCCGCTATAAAACAAGTAGGATTGGTAACAACAGGATCTTCACAGACTTTAACAAATAAAACACTAACATCTCCTGCAATAGGCACATCTATTTTAGATACTAACGGAAATGAATTATTTAAACTTACAGCTACTAGTTCTGCTGTTAATGAATTAACATACGCTAATGCAGCTACAGGAAACAAACCAACATTTACTGCATCTGGTGGTGACACTAATATCGGTGTATCTATACAGCCAAAAGGATCAGGAACAGTCACGATCGATGCTTTGACATTTCCTGCTGGGGATGGTAGTAGTGGCCAAGTATTACAAACTGATGGGTCTGGAACACTAAGTTTTACAACGCCTTCAAGCGGTATATCAACAGGAAAAGCTATTGCAATGGCTTTAATATTCGGATAAAAGGAGACAATTATGGCAAACCCAAATCTAGTAAATGTAGCAACAATTAATGGTGGTAATCTTGGATTTAATTTAAGTGCTACTACCACTGCTACTTTATTAACAGTTGCTTCAGATAAAATTTTAAAAATAAATAGAATTACCGTAGCTAATGTTGATGGAACAAACGCAGCTACAGTAGATCTTTTTGTTGATGGTTTGGGAAACGGTGCAACAGGAATTACTGCAACAGGTTCTTCAACAGTCTATTTAGCAAAAACAGTTTCAGTTCCAGCTGATGCAACATTAGTTATATCAGACACACCTATCTATCTTATGGAAGGTGATATATTAAAAGGCGGTGCAAGCGCTGCTTCTGATCTAGATTTATTCATATCATATGAAGTGTTAGACGACGCGTAGGAATCCACCGATGGAGCGAAAGGGAGTAGCTAATGAACCAAGATAACGGTGGAATTATAGGAAAAATAAATACGCCAACGACTACAGTTGCTTCTGGTGTGTGGGGTTTACAAGATCAATTTGAATCTCAATCCTCATCTATATGGCCTCTAGGTTTTCCACAAACAACTTTTACTAATTCATGCAGATTTGATGATGATAGTAGTGATTATTTAAATAGAACACCTAGTAGTGCATCTAATAGAAAAACATTTACTTTTAGTGCTTGGGTAAAAAGATCAGAAATTGGAACAGGAACTGCTGAAAGAAATTGTATTTTTAGTGCTGGAACTGCAAATGAAAATAAAACTGAAATTATGTTTAGTGGAGATCAGTTTCAGTTTGTTGAAAAACAATCAGATTCTATTACATTAAATTTAGAAACAAATAGATTATTTAGAGATGTATCTGCTTGGTATCATCTAGTAGTCGCTGTTGATACAACTCAATCAACTAGTAGTGATAGAATTAAAATGTATGTAAATTCAACTCAAGTATCAGATTTTGCATCTTCTACTTATCCAAGTCAAGACCACACTACATATATTAATGATGATAGAGCACATCATATAGGTAGACGAGGTTATTCAACTTATTATTATTTTCATGGCTATATGACAGAAATAATTTTAGTTGATGGACAACAACTAACACCAACATCATTAGGTGCAACGAACCCTGTTACAAATATCTGGGAACCAATAGCATATGCAGGAACGTATGGCACCAACGGATTTAAATTAAATTTTACTGATTCATCTGCCTTGGGTGATGATACTTCAGGAAATGGAAATGATTTTACTGTAAACAACCTAACATCTATTGATCAAGTTTCAGATACACCAAGCAATAATTTTTGTTTATTAAACCCTTTAGATTTTACAGGATCTATAACTGCATCAGAGGGTAATACTGTATTTCAAGGTGGAAGATATAAAGCAACATTTGGTGTAAGTTCTGGTAAATGGTATTGGGAAGCTAAAAGATTAAATGCACCTGATAATGCTTATATAGGAATTAAAGCAGATGATGGAGATTGGAATAATTCTTTTAATAATTCTTACACAGTTTATACATTTAATGGAAAATATTATAAAGATGGTTCAGATCAAGGCTCTTATGGAAGTTCATCAACAACAAATGATATTTTAATATTTGCTTTAGATATGGATAATGGAAAGTTTTATATTGGTGAAAATGGAACTTTTTATAACTCTGGCGATCCAGCATCAGGCTCAAATCCAATGGCTTCAAGTATAAGTGGTACTTATTTACCAGCAGTTATAAATAATTCTTCATCTGGAACAGATCAGTATTCTTTTAATTTTGGTAATTCTAGTTTTTCAATATCATCAGGTAATGCAGATGCTAATGGTCATGGTAATTTTGAATATGCGCCACCATCAGGATTTTTTGCATTATGTACTAAAAACTTATCGGAGTTCGGATAATGGCTTATACAACTATTGATAGTCCATATAAATTTTTCAACACAGTTCTCTACACAGGAAATGGTGGTTCATCACAAGCAATTACAGGAGTTGGTTTTCAACCTGATTGGGTTTGGTTAAAATCTAGGAGTGATACTGAACAACCTAATGTTTGGGATTCTGTAAGAGGTGGTTCTAAAAGATTAATGCCAGATGCTACTAATGCTGAATATGATAACTCAACACAAGGTTTACAAAGTTTTGATAGTGATGGATTTACTTGTGGAGATAGCGACCAATATAATAAATCAAGTCAAAGTGTTGTTGCATGGAATTGGTTAGCTGCAAATGGAACTACATCCAATTCAAATGGTACTACAGCATCAACTGTTTCTGCAAATCCCACTTCTGGCTTTAGTATTGTAACATGGACAGGAACAGGATCAGACACAACAGTTGGCCATGGTTTATCTTCTGCACCAGAAATGTTTGTAGTAAAAAATAGAAGTGATAGTTCAAATTGGGTAGTTGGACAAACTGTTGCAGGAAATACCATGACAGCTGGAAATGGATATTACATGGAGTGGGATGATACCAAAGCTAGTACAAATCCAGGTTCAGCAACAACTTGGGGATCAACTCCAACAGCACCAACAAATCAAGTTTTTACAGTTGGAAGTAGCAACACGCTGAATGGTTCAAGTGATGATATGTTAGCTTATTGTTTTCATTCAGTCAAAGGATTTTCTAAAATAGGATCTTACATAGGAAACGGAAGCGCAGACGGAACATTTGTTTATACAGGATTTAAACCATTTTATATTTTAATGAAAAATAATGGTGCAGGTGGAAACTCTTGGAGAATTTATGACAAACCAAGAGATNCNTNTAATGAAATGGATAACGCTTTATTNATTACAAATGCAGNNGANGGAAACTATGATGCAATAGATTTTTTATCTAATGGTTTTAAAATACGTGGAACTTCCTCTGCCATAAATAGTAGTGGTGGAACGTATCTATATTATGCAATAGCTGAAAATCCTTTTGTATCAGANGGAACTAAAGCAGCGGGGACGGCAAAATAATGTCTAGAAAAAACGGAGGAATAATAGGACCAGTAAATACACCTGTAGGAGGATTAGTTACAGGAATAGCAGGTGGTGTGTGGAGAATGAATGATGTTGCTAATCTTGTAAGCAACAGTCAATGGCCAATAGCAGCCTCACCTGGAGAAAACTCATGTAGGTTTAATGTGGGTGACAGTGATAGTTTAAGCAGAACACCAACTACAGCAGGAAATAGAAAAACATTTACGTTGAGTGTGTGGTGTAAAAAAATGTCTGGTAGTCAAATGAATTTTATGGGTGCAGGGGGTACAAGCGACCAAAATCATATATCATTCGAAAATGACAGACTTCAAATCAGACATTACAATGGGTCTTCTAACGATATTATAGTAAACACTAGCGCTGTGTTTAGAGATGAAAGTGCTTGGTATCATTTTGTGGTGGCAGTTGATACTACACAATCTACAAATTCTGACAGAGTTAAATTATATGCAAATGGATCACTGCAATCTTTAAATGACACTACCTATCCTTCACAGGACTACGAGTGGAATTTCAATGATACAGAAATACAATATGTAGGCAGAAGACAACACAGTAGTGCTTATCATTTTGATGGTTACATGGCAGAATTTACATGGGTTGATGGACAACAGCTTACGCCTTCTAGTTTTGGTGAAACTAATTCAGCTACAGGAATATGGACTGCTAAAGATATAGGTAGACAATTAGCACCTATAGGAACCAACGGATTTTATTTTAATTTTAAAGATAGTTCAAATTTAGGTAAAGACTCATCTGGAAACAGCAATGATTTTACTGTAAATAATTTAACATCACTTGATCAAACTACAGATATTACTAGCAACAACTTTTGCACTCAACATCCCTTATCGTATAGATCAGGTCAAACAATTCCAACGTATTCAGATGGTAATTTAAAAGTTGTTTTTGCTGCTAGTGTTAATACTTTTAGCTACGGTACTCTTGGAGTTCAAGCTGGTAAATGGTATTGGGAGGTTAAAGTTACATTTGGTTCAAATGTTTATACAGGAATAGGTTCTGCTTCAGCTGCAACTAATACAGATATAAATGGTTATCTGTTAAGACAAACAGGACAAAAATATAATACATCAGGATCTGCTAGTAGTTATGCTTCTGCTTTATCTACTGGAGATACGGTCATGGTTGCCTTTGATGCAGATAACGGAACTCTTTGGTTTGGTGTAAATGGAACTTGGTCAAATAGTGCAACACAATCAGAAATAGAAAATGGAACTACAAGTAACTCAGCTTTTTCAAGTATTGATATGAGCTCTATTTGGTTGCCATTATCTAAAGGTGGTACATCATCAAATAGTAATATTCAGGCAAATTTTGGTAATCCAATATATTCAATATCATCAGGAAACAGTGATGCTAATGGTCATGGAAACTTTGAATATGCTGTACCTTCAGGATATTATGCGTTAAATACATCTAACTTAAATACTTATGGATAAAAATTATGGCTTATAATACGATTACAAAACCAGAAGATCATTTTAATACAGTTTTATATACAGGTAATGGAACGGGAAGTAGTAGAAGTATAACAGGGGTTGGATTTCAGCCTGATTGGGTATGGCATAAAACAAGATCATCAACTGGAAATCATCAAATATATGATGTTGTTAGGGGTGCTGGTAAAGTTCTGCAATCAGATAATACTAATGCTGAAACTACAAATCTTGCTGATGGTTATTTAAGCTCTTTTAATTCAGATGGATTTACCATGACTGATGGTTCTAGTTCTGATTATTATAGTAATAACAGTGGAAGAACCTACGCAACATGGAACTGGTTAGCGGCTGGAACAACACCATCAAAAACTTACACAGTAAAAGTAGTTTCAGATAGTGGTAACAAATATAGATTTGATGATTTTGGATCAAGTGCAGTTACATTAGAATTATCAGAGGGTGGTACGTTTAGATTTGACCAATCTGATAGTTCAAACTCTGGACACCCATTAAGATTTTCTACAACATCAGATGGTTCGCATGGTGGAGGAAGCGAATATACCACTGGGGTTACTACAAGTGGTACTCCGGGTTCATCAGGTGCTTATACAGAAATTACGGTAGCGGCTTCTGCTCCAACATTATATTATTATTGCACACAACACTCTGGTATGGGTGGGCAAGCAAATACTCCAACAACTAATTCTTTTACAAATCTTGATGGTAATATCCAATCAAACATTTCACCAAACACAACCGCTGGGTTTAGTATCGTAACATGGACAGCAAATGGTACAGATGATGGTACAGTTGGCCATGGATTAGGTGTGGCACCAGATGTAATGATATATAAAAAAAGAGAAACTGGAACTGACCATTGGTATGCATGGTTTAATGGAACTATAGATGGTTCTCAAGATTATATAGATTTAAACACTACAGACGCAAAAGCAGATGTGGGCGCTCAATATGGCACAGCATCCTCTACAACAATTACTAATTTTGGATATGCTAGTAATTCATTGTTAGCTTATTGTTTTGCATCAAAAAAAGGTTACAGCAGAGTTGGTGTGTACACTGGTAATGGTAATGCAGATGGAGCATTTATTTATACAGGATTTAAACCTGCTTGGGTTTTAGTTAAAAATTCAACATCTGGAAGTCATAGCTGGTTGTTATTTGACAATCAAAGAGATCCAATTAATGCCGCTAATCAATTATTAATGCCTAATCAAAATAGTGCGGAATCTGAAACAGCAAATGAAGTTGATTTTTTAAGTAATGGTTTTAAAATGAGAGGAACTGGAACTGATAGTAATGAAAGCGGATCTAGCATTGTTTACATAGCTTTTGCAGAAAACCCTTTTGTAGCCAATGATTCTGGGACTGCAATACCAACAACAGCTAGATAAATAGCTATGGACAATAAATTAAAAATGTAATAGAAGGAGACTGATATGTACGCAAAAGTAGAAAATAATCAAGTTGTAGGAGCAAACATGAGCCTTGGAGTATTTGGTTTGGCTCCTGATTCAAGTGTTGCTCAAAGACAGGCACAAGGTGTTTACGAAGTTATTTATGATAATTCTAATTTAAGAAATCCAAGATATTATTGGAATGGTGCAGAGTCTATGGTCTTTGCAAATAATGCTGTTACTGCAAGTTATGCACCAGCGACTGGTAAAGACGTAGAAGATCAAAATGCAGTTGATGAAAATGGAGCTAATGTTTTAGATAAAAACGGCAATCAAGTAATTATCAAAGGTTTAAAAAGTGTATTTAAACAAGAAGTAAAAATACAAGCTAAAAATTTATTATCATCAAGTGATTGGTATGTAATAAGAAAAGCAGAAGATTCTGAATCTACAATACCATCTAACATAGCTACTTATAGAGCAGCTGTTAGAACTAGATCTAATGAGATGGAAGCAGCTATTGATGGTGCAGCTGATGCAGCAGCCATGGAAGCTTTATACACATACACTAATACAGGTACAGAAGAAAATCCTGTATACACTAGACCTTTAGGTGAGTGGCCTGAACTTTCATAGTTCTTAAAAATATTGATTCTGCATAAAAACTAATATAGAACCTAAAAAATAGGTTTTTTATGCTACAAAAAATAGGTTTTGCCCCAGGAATTAACAAACAAATTACAGAAACCGGAGCTGAAGGTCAGTGGGTTGATTGTGATAATGTTAGATTTAGATATGGTACACCTGAAAAAATAGGTGGTTGGAAGCAGTTAGGGTCAAGTGACCTTACTGGAGCAGGACGTGGACTGCATCATTTTGTTAATAGCCTTGGTAGAAAATACGCAATCATAGGCACAAATAGAATTTTATACGCATACTCTGGTGGTGCATATTATGATATACATCCCATTAAAACCACTACAACTCTTACAAGTGCCTTTTCTACAACTAATGGATCAACTGCTGTAACATTAACTTTTTCTACAGCTCACAATATATCCGCATCAGACATAATATTATTAGACAATTTTTCTGCAATTACCAACTCTAACTTTGGTGCATCTGATTTTAATGATAAAAAATTCATGGTGACTTCAGTGCCTACTGCTACAACTTTAACAATTACTATGCCTTCAACAGAGGCGGGATCTGGTGCAACAACATCAGGTGGTATTAGAGTACAACATTACTATCCTGTAGGACCAGCTGTACAAGCAAAAGGTTTTGGTTGGTCTCTTGGATCTTGGGGAGGTCAAGCTGTTGGGTCTGCAACTACAACACTGTCTGGAGCTATAAATAGTTCACAAACAACAGGTATTATATTAATCAACACAGCTTTGTTTGGATCTGCTGGAACTAATTTTGTTCAAATAAATAATGAAGAAATATCTTATACAGGTATTAGTGCAACAAACGAATTAACTGGTGTAACTAGAGGAGTAAGAGGGACCACAGCTGCATCTCATGGTGCTGGAGATTCAGTAGTTAATTCTTCTGATTTTATAGCATGGGGTGAAGCAGCGTCAGGTGATTTAGTTCTTGAACCAGGAATGTGGTCACTAGATAATTTTGGTGATAAAGCAATTTGTTTAATTCACGATAGTGCGGTATTCTCCTGGGATTCTAGTTTAGGAGATGCAACATCAACAAGAGCAACAATTATATCTGGTGCACCAACAGCATCACGTCATATGTTGGTATCTACACCGGATAGACACTTAGTATTTTTTGGAACAGAAACAACAATCGGAGATGCAACAACACAAGATGATATGTTTGTAAGATTCTCAGATCAAGAGGATATAAACACATATACACCTACAGCAACAAATACAGCTGGAACACAAAGACTGGCCGACGGATCACAGATCAGAGGAGCAATCAGAGGTAGAGATGCAATATATGTTTGGACTGATACAGCTTTATTTACACAACGTTTTGTTGGTCAACCGTTTACATTTGCCTTTTCACAAGTTGGAACTAACTGTGGATTAGCAGGACAGAACGCATGTGTAGAGGTAGATGGTTCTGCATATTGGATGTCAGAGAATGGTTTCTTTAGATACGCAGGTAAGTTAGAATCGTTACCTTGTTTAGTAGAGGATTTTGTTTTTGATGATATAAATTTAGAGTCTGGTAACCAAATGGTATCAGCCGGACTAAACAATCTTTTTGGTGAAGTCATGTGGTTCTATCCAACATCCTCATCCTCTGTTGTAAACAGAATGGTTGCTTATAACTATTTTGACTCTTCACCACAAAGACCCGTATGGACAGTAGGCACATTAGCTAGAACCATGTGGGAGGATTCTGCTATATTTGGTAAACCACACGCGTTAGAATACGATGCTGGTAATGATACATCGTTTGATGTTGTTGGAAATACAGATGGTAGAACAACATATTATGAACATGAAACAGGCACAGATCAAGTAAAAGGTGGAACGGTAACAGCTATCACCGCTAATATTGTGTCTGGAGATTTTGATATTACAGCTCAAAGAACACGAACTGGTCAACAAACTGGAATTGCAACGTTTAGAGGAGATGGTGAATTTATAATGAAAATAAGAAGATTTATACCTGATTTTATATCACAAACTGGTAATACCAGGGTTACCTTAAATTTAAGAAATTATCCAAATGATACAGCTGCGAGCTCATCTCTTGGACCATTTGACATTACTTCAACTACTGATAAAGTAGATACTCGTGCAAGAGCAAGAGCAATTGCATTAAAAATAGAAAACGTATCAACTAGTCAAAGTTGGAAACTAGGAACTTTTAGACTAGACACACAACCAGATGGACGTAGATAATGAGTTTATTTAGTAGAAGCGGAACTGCAATACCAGCACTTCGTAAAGCAAGAGTTGTTCCTGATAAAAATAAATTAGCCATTAGAGATCTATTTGGTATAGATCCAGAATATTTATTATCTGACTCTAACATATATACTAGAACATTACAGGATACACCTGTAGAAGAAAGAACAGGTATTTTACCACTAATTACAACACCAGAGAGAGAAGGTGGTGGAGAAGGTGGAACAAGAACTGGCATAGATTCTCTTGAACCTACTTTTACACGTGATGGGTTAGATGACTCTGAAACTGTTGGTGGAGTTGTAGGACAAGATTTATTAACTCTTAATGAAAAAAGAGGTAACCCTGCTTTTATGGGTGAGGGAGTTAGTGGTGATTTTCCTTATTCAGGTCCAATGCAAAGATTTTCAAGAATAGGTGATGATTTATTTGATGTAGATCCAGAGGGAACAATAACAGGACAAAGAACATACAGAACTCCAAGAACTATCGGTGATCAAGTATACGCTGCTTCTCAATCAGGAGGACTAGGAACCATAGTTCCGAGTTTATATGAAAGAGCTATTTCAAGTATTAGAGGAGCTTTTCAACCTAAAATTCAAGGAACGTTAGGAGATAGATTACAAAGACAATATGAGTTTACTAAAGGTATACCATCTCCTATAGGTATTCTTGCTTCTGCTAGAAGTCCATTTAATCCAGCATCTCCAACATATAATAAAAATTTACCAGCTCAATTAAATGCTTTAGAGGCAATGGGACCAGGATTTATTGGTAGAGATCCAGGCACCGGTGGTTTAAAATATGGACCTAAATCAGTATTAGCAGGTAAAAATGTAATATCTGGTTTTGGATTTAATAGCCCTGAATTAGCTTTAAAAGATTACATAGAAAAAATGAGTAAAAATAAAAAAGTAACTGAAGCTTATAGGAAAAAACAACTCAAAAAAGCTAAAGAAGAATTAGCTAAAACAACTGGTGGTGACGGTGGTGGCGGAGCTAAAACTACATCAAAATCAAAATCAAAATCAAAATCTTATTCAAGAAGTTATAACCCAAGTGCTCCAGGTGGTGTAGTTGAACACGGTGGCGGAGGAGGTGAAAAAAGCAGCGGAGGATCTAAAGCATCTCAAGCTGATAGAGATGCGGGAGCGGGTGGATATTAATTATGGCTAAAATAGTACAAGTATTAACAAGACCTACACCTGAATATGATTTAGGAACAGCTGAGGCACAAGTAAGAGATCTTGATGCGATTGTAGAAAAATTAAATACAACGTTTCAAGAAGAATTAAAAGACGAAGTAGAGGCACAAAACTTCTTTTTAAATTAATGGCAAATAGTTTTATAAATAAAAAAGTAGATTTAACCACAACAGACTTAACTACACTATACACAGTCCCTAGTTTCAAAGCTTCTGTTGTAAAATCATTACTAGTATCCGAGGACGCCGGATCAGGGACCACGATAACAATAACACTAGTAAATTCTAGTGGTGCTATTTTTAATTTATTTAAAGATAAAGCAATAGGATCTAAAGCAACAACAGAACTTTTAACACATCCTCTTGTTATGGAAGAAAGTGAGATATTAAAAGTACAAGCTGCTGACGCGAATGAGCTGCACGTC
>FUFK010047260.1_pt1 | contig 16792 bp, 3 predicted proteins | sample 1021851 | NCBI WGS metagenome assembly FUFK01 (sample SAMEA51879418, study PRJEB19060) | metagenome | reverse complement strand
TGTTTTTGTGGTAAATACCGAATAAGGATAAATGGCGACGCCAATAAGAATAAAAAGATCTGCGGTTCCTGGCAAGAGACCACAGGTTACTGACCTACAGGTAGGAGAATTAGCTCTTAATACTTACGACGCAGAACTCGTAACGTTGAGAGATCGATTTTCTCAGACAGGTATAGCCACAGAAGTAGTAAGATTAGGTGCTGGAGCAACAGTCACAAATGTTATCTATGTCACAAAAGACGGAAAAGACAACAATACAGGAGAAAAACTTGGAGACGCAAAAGCAACAATCGCAGGAGCAGTTGCAATCTCCACAACAGGATCTATTATTAGAGTTAGTGCTGGATCTTACATAGAAAATAATCCAGTTAAATTACCATCACAAGTAAGTGTAGTCGGAGATAGTTTAAGAGAAGTATCAATAATACCACAAAACGCAGACAAAGACTTATTTCATGTATCACCTGGCAATTATCTATCAGAGTTATCATTCACAGGAACAATGAATGCTGGTAGTGCCATCGTTGCATTTGACCCAGAGAAACCAAGATATTCAACACAATCACCATACGTAAGTAACTGTACAAACTTCATACAAAATAGTATCGGTATGAAGGTAGACGGAAATGCAGTATTCGGACCATTTAAGAGTATGGTTACAGATGCCTTCACTCAATACAATGCAAATGGTATTGGAGTTTCAATCACAAATGGTGGTTATGCACAAATAGTTTCACTGTTTACTATCAACACTGATGTTGGAATATTCGCAGGAAGTGGTGGGCAGTGTGATGTTACAAACTCAAACTCATCCTTTGGTAATTTTGGTTTAGTTACAGAGGGTGTAAGTTCTCGGAAAAATACAGGAATTATTACAACTGCACAAGAAGCTAATAAGGATACTTTTGTATTAGATTTAAATGTTCCTACATTCAACATATCTAATTTTGTGTATGAAAATACAACGGGATTAACAACAATAACTACATCATCTCCACATAATTTTGGAGTTGGTATGGGTGTTTCATTGTCAAGTATTGTTTTATCATGTCCTTTTGGACAAAAAACTTATCCTGATGGTGATGTTGGTTATGTTTTTGAAGTTAAAAGTGTTCCTAACTCAACAACTTTTACAACTCATGTTGGTATATCAACTCTCGCACATACATATGTCTCAGGAGGAACAGCAAAGATTGATGTTGTCAGACCATTTGATGGACAGGTTGTATATTTTGATAAATTATATCAAGAGGTTCAGAAGATTAAGGTGACTGCTAATGGATCTAATTACACCAGTGCTCCAACAGTCACGATTACATCACCTTCGGTTGATTTTGGAATTACTGCAACGGGAGTGGCAGTATTAAAGGATGGAAAGGTTGATAGTATTGATTTAGTATCAAGTGGAAGAGGTTATGAGTCAACACCTACAATTAGTATCGCTGGTGGTGGAGGTGCTGGAGCAACGGCATCTCTTGTTATGAGAGATAAGTATTATTCAATACGTAAGTCAACTCCATTATCAAGTGGCATAACAACAATTACTGTTGATGATAATGTGCCATATGTGGTTGGTGTTGGCACGACTGTTCCGATTCATAAACAGAGTCGGATTCTTGCATCAAGTCACTCATTCGAATACATTGGATCTGGAGTTGACCTTATAAATTCACTTCCCTCAAGAGGTGGAGTTGCAATCCAAGATAATGAAGTAGATGATCGTGCTGGTGGTCTCACAATTTTCACAAGCACAGACCAAGCAGGTCAATTTAGAATTGGTGATGGTGTCATCATCGATCAACAGACAAGGAACAATTANTGGAACATTCTATTCNAAGAGTTTGTTCTCAACNATGACGCCATTCATACTAGCATTAGGAGGAGATTAAACAATGGCANTNGCANTAAACGTATTCCAAACAGTAACNAAGGTCGCACCCACAANTCCAGTTGGAATTTANACAGCTCCTGTTGGATACACTGGTGTTGTTCTTCTTGCACAGGCAGCAAATGTTGGGGCNCAAACCTANACAGTNTCATTAGCACATGAAAGATCNGTANCTGGTGCTGCAGTTACAACAGAAATTATTAAAAATTTACCAATTGAATCAAGTGACACTGCTAATTTATTAGCAGGTAAATTAGTATTNGAAACTGGTGATATTCTTGTATTATCTGCAAATAATGAGTCAAACGTGAAATTTATAGGAAGTATACTAGAAACACTCAACTAAAATGAAATTCGCACCATACACTAGCGGCAGACTAAAACAACTCAAGATTGGTATCACTTCATATAGTGAGAATAAAACATCACTTGAGGTGGTAGGTAGTGTAAGTATTGGTGGAAGTATAACTGGAAATATCACTGGTAACGTAAATGCGACAAGTGGATTATCTACATTTACTAATTTAAATGTTACTGGTGTATCAACCTTTGGTGGTAATGTTGCAATTGGAACTGATAATGTTACTGACCCAGTTGGTGTTGGTAATACTTCAGTTTTAGCTGTCGGTATTTTAACTGCATATAGACTTTATAGTACAGTTTTTGGTGAGTTTACTGGTGGATCTGTTGTTGCAGATAATATTGTTGGAAGTGCACTTTCAGTGAGTGGTATTTCTACTTTAGGATTTGTAAAAATATCCTCTGGAATTATCACTGCTGCAAGTGGTGTTGTTACTTATTTTGGTGATGGTAGTGGTTTAACTGGTGTTGGTGCTACTGAGGATGTAAAAACAAATAGTCTACAAGTTCTTGGCATCTCAACTTTTACGGGTGACTTAGATGTAAATGGAAATATTATAGGTGATAGTGCAACAAATATATCTGGAATTAATTCAGTTACTGCCACAAACTTTTTTGGTTCTTTAACTGGTAATGTCACTGGTGATCTTACTGGAAATGCAGACACTGCGACATCATCAGCCACAGTTACGGATGCTGCTCAACCAAATATTACTTCATTAGGATCATTAACTGGATTAAATGTTGTTGGTATTACTACAGTTGGTGGTGATATAAAAGCAAATGGTAATATTGTAGGTGATAACTCTACGAACATAACTGGTATTGATGGTGTCACTGCTACGACTTTAGCAGGAACTCTTCAGACTGCTGCACAACCTAACGTAACTTCATTGGGAACTTTAAGTTCTCTTAGTGTGACTGGTGACGTATCAATTGGTGGAACATTAACTTACGATGACGTAACTAATATAGATTCAGTAGGACTTATAACTGCTCGAAGTGGTATTAATGTAACTGGTGGTGGTTTAAATGTAGTTGGTGTTGGTACATTTGTTAATGATATAAATGCAAACGGAAATATTGTTGGTGATAACTCTACAAATATATCTGGTATTAATTCAGTCACTGCTACTACTTTTGTTGGTAACGGTGATTTTGTAGATATAGACGTAGATGGTCATACTGAATTAGATAATGTAAATGTATCTGGAGTAATAACTGCTACTACTTTTGTTGGTAACGGTGATTTTGTAGATATAGATGTAGATGGACACGCTGAACTTGATCAATTAAATGTATCAGGTCTTTCAACATTCACTGGTGATGTAGATGCTAGTGGATCTTTAATAGTTTTAGGAAGTGTGGGTATCGGAACCACCGATCCAAACGCTATTGTTAATTCGAATAATACTTCTAAATTAGCTGTCGGAATCTTAACCGCTCGTCAAATCTTTAGTTCACTTCATGGTGAGTTTACTGGTGGAACAGTTGTCGCAGGTAGTATTGTTGGAACTGCTCTTTCAATCAGTGGTATTTCTACTTTAGGTGGTAACGTTGCGATTGGAACTGATAATGTTACTGACCCAGTTGGTGCCAGCAACACTGCAATATTGGCTGTTGGTATATTAACCGCAAGACGTATTTTTAGTTCACTTCATGGTGAGTTTACTGGTGGATCAGTTATTGCAGATAATATTGTTGGTAGTGCATTATCAGTCAGTGGTATTTCGACTATAGGAATAGTACAAATATCATCAGGAATTATTACAGCAACGAGTGGTATTGTTACCTATTTTGGTGATGGAAGTAATTTAACTGATGTTAGTGGTAGTGTTGCAGGTATTAATACCGCAGCAACTTCTAACTTTGAGAAGATAGTTGTTAATGATTTAGTTGTTGGTTCTGGAGCATCAGTTGTTGGTATTGTAACTGCGTCTGCATTTACTGGATTTAAATATCTACAAGCACCTTTTGGTAGCACAACTACTTTCACCGTAACTGTTGCAGCAAAGTCAGGTCATAGGTATCAGGGTCAAGGCAGTGGTAATGCATACTTAATTAACGGTGTTCAGGCACCCGTTTTAACTTTAACACCTGGTAGAACTTATAGATTTACAAACGATAATACTGGAAGTCATCCACTTAAATTCTATTACGAAGCAGATAAAACAACAGAGTATACAACAGGTGTAAGTTTCCAAAACACATATACTGAAATCACAGTAAGTGATACAACTCCAAACGTTCTACATTATCAATGTACAGCTCATGCTTACATGGGTAATGCGGTTGTCACAAACTCAAACGTTGTTGATACAACATATACTGGCATATTTCGTGAAGGATTAAATGTAACTGGTGTTTCTACATTTAGTTCAAATGTTAATATTCCCGAAGGTGTATCACTTAATTTTGCCGAAGGTGTTAGGGGATCTATTAAAAGCACTGGCAGTAGTTTACAAGTAAATTCAGTTGGTAGTAATAATCTTATTATAGAATCTAATCAAGGTGGTGGAACAGCAGGAGATATTTTATTAAAAAGTGGTGGCACAACAATTGTTGAAGTTACAGGTGACAAGTCAGGTGTTATTGTAACTGGTATACTAACTGCGACAGATTTTTCTGGAAATATTTCTGGTGTAGGTGCTACTTTCACAAATATTACTGGAACTCTTCAGACTGCTGCCCAACCAAACATAACCTCAGTCGGAACATTAACTTCTCTCAATGTAACTGGCGATGTATCAATCGGTGGAACATTAACTTACGATGATGTAACTAATATCGATTCTGTTGGATTAATTACTGCAAGATCTGGTGTAAGAGTAAGTGCTGGTGGACTAACTGTAACTGGTGTTTCTACATTTTCTAATAATGTTTTAGTTAATACAACACAATCCTTTGAAACTGCTAATGGATTTGGAGATATAGTTGCAGGAGATGGATCTGGTACGACAGGGATTACAGTTTATAGTGGTAATGGAACTGGTAATGAAGGTGGAATAGTATTTGCTGATGGAGTATCTGGTTCTGCTTCTTTCAGAGGTGGCATTCGATATCAACATGATATAGATGCGATGAAATTATTCACCAGTGGTGGTGAAAAAATGAGGATTGACGGAAGTGGAAACTTAAATGTAACTGGTGTTTCTACCTTCAATGATAATGTTCATCTATTAGATAATGATNAATTATTACTCGGTGGTTCTACAGGAACACATGATGGACTAGAAATATATCATAGTGGTAATCATTCATTCATAGATGATACTGGAACTGGTAATTTAAAGATTAGATCAAATAATTTAAGAGTATCTAATGGAGATGAGTCAAAGTTATATGCCACATTTACACCTACAGCTGTTGAATTATATTACGATGATATCAAGAGACTTGAAACCACTGGAGTTGGTATCACAGTTTTTGGTACAACTCAAACACAAACTTTAAATGTATCGGGTATATCTACTTTTGTTGGAATTACATCTTTTAAAGAAGATGTAACTTTTGAGACTGCAAATGGTAATAATATACACTTTGATAAATCTGCAAATCGAGTGAGATTTGGTACGAGTGTCAAATTAATAATGGGTAATAGTGGTGATGATTTAAATATTTTTCATAATACAATTAATACAATCATTGGTCAAAATACTATTCCTTTAATTTTTGATACAGATAATACAATATTCGGAAGTTATGCTGGTGATAGACAGATAGAAATTAAAAATGGTGGATCAGTTGATTTATATCATAACAATGTTTTTAAATTATCTACAGTTGGATATGGTGTTTCAATAGCTGGAATTACAAGCACCACACATTTAAATGTAACTGGTGTATCTACATTTGCTGGAAATATAAATGCGAACGGAAATATCGTAGGTGATAATGCTACAAATATATTAGGAATCAGTTCGGTTACTGCTACTAACTTTTTTGGAACTCTTCAGACTGCTGCTCAACCAAATGTAACTTCTGTTGGAACTTTAACTGGACTGACAGTATCAGGTATTTCTACTCTTGGTGTTACATCAACAACTAATTTAGAAACACAAACCTTAAATGTAACTGGTGTTTCTACTTTTGCTAATAACGTTCAGTTAAAAGATAATGTATCACTAAAATTTGGAGATAATAAACAAATTATAGCAACACCAGGTGATCTTGAGGTAGAAGCAAGTGGTTCTGAAGATATTACACTTACAGTTAATGCAAGTGGTGGAACTGCATCAGATATTAGATTAAAAACTGGATCAACAGAAGTATTAAAAGTTAAAGGTAATGGTCGTGTTGGTATCGGAACTACAAATCCAACATCTAAGCTACACGTAGTTGGTGATGTATTGGTAAGTGGTGCCACAACATTTACTGGTCCAATTCACACAGCTGATATTGATGTTGCTAATTTAGATGTTGGTCAGAGCATGACTCTTGCTGGTAATATTACTGGTGGTGGTACATCAAATATATTAGGTATTAACTCAGTCACTGCTACAAATTTCTTTGGAAATATTTCTGGTGTAGGTGCTACTTTCACGAATATCACTGGAACACTTCAAACTGCTGCACAACCAAACATAACCTCATTAGGAACACTAGGTGCACTAACAGTTTCAGGTAACATAAATGCGAATGGAAATATCGTAGGTGATAATGCCACAAATATATCAGGTATTAACTCAGTTACTGCCACAACATATTTTGGTGACGGAACTAAATTAACTGGCATTAGCACTTCTGGTGATATTTTTAATCAGACAGGTATTACTACATCAATAGGTACATTTAATGTGAGTGCTGGTATAGCAACTAATATTGATAGTTTTGCATACGCATCAAATAATTATAAGACTGCAGAATATACCATACATTTCATGAATGGTTCTAAGACTCAAGCACAAAAATTATTAGTAATGCAAGATGGAGCTACTGCATTCTCAAACGAATTTGCAGTCATGTCAAGTTCTAATTTATTAATTTCAGTTGGTGCGACAGTGAGTGGTTCTAACGTATTGATACAAGCCACACCTGAAACTGGTGTCAGTGGTGTGACCACATTTAGATGGAGAAGGGAGGTTCAAGATTAATGAATGAAGAAGAATATAATCAAAGGAAAATTAATTTTGAATCAGAAAAAAATAGTCTCTTAAAAGAACCATCAGGGACAGACGTTAAGAAAGAATACTGGGTTGGATGTTACACCAAAGATGACTGGGAGTTTATCCATGTTGAGTTAATGAAAGATGGATCATTGGAAGATAATATACCAACTGATATATGTGAATGTTCTAATGATTGTTTACAGAGTGAGACGAGGGGAATATATTTACTCACTGATACTGAAGCAACTTTATTACGAAATCATCCTAAAGTAAAATATTTACATATTAATTCTGCGAAGTATCCTGGTACATATCTATCAAATCCTGATGATATAGCTGTTTCAGAACCATTAACAAAAACTTATAGATATGCGTCAACTGTAAAACATCAAAGAGATTTATCCACTTCATTATTACCTTCTTCACCAGATTCGTCTTTGTTAAACAGATGCGGATATCAATTAAAAAGACAAGAACAAAAAATTGATCCTTGGTATGGGCAGGATGATGGCACAGTATTAACAGATAGAGTTCAACAATTTGGCACAGGTGTAGATGTTGATCTTATTGTGTGTGATCAAGACATGTGGTTTGGACATATTGAATTTCTAAATCCAAGTAGTCTATCAAATATAAAACAATCTGATAATTCAACTGCATCATCAACTTCTGCGCCCTCTGATTACATTGGTACAAATGTATTAAAAAGTGGGTTCTCATCTTCTTCGACAACGGGTTACTGTGAATTATTAGATTTGGCATTAGACTCTCCTTATTATATTGATCCTGCATGGTTTGAAGCAGATGCTGGTAATAGACTAACTGAAAGATGGGACGGAACAACTGTTCCTGTAGAATCTGTCGCAAGAGAATGGTGGAGTGATTCTTCAAAAAGATCTGCATCATTCTCAAGTGCAGGAACAGTAACAATTAATTCAAACTATACAAGAGCTAGATGTAATGGAAGTAACACTGCATATCATACTGGCAGTGGATTTCATGGAACTCCTTGTGCATCAGAGGCATATGGAAGACAGTATGGTTGGGCTTACAATGCCAACAAATGGTTCTTAAATCTTTATGGATCAAGCAATTCAGGAATTGAAGCTGGGTTTGATATTCAAAAAATATTTCATCAAAATAAACCAAATCGAAGTTCTGATAACACAAAAAATCCAACCATATCAAGTAACAGTTGGAATTTAAGACAATCACCTTCAAGTTCTGGATATTATTATTTTAGAGAGGGTGCAACTGGAGGTAGTGGAACTTCTTATTCAAGTCGTCCAGAATTTATGGATAACTTTACAGGTGATGGGTTGAATAGAAGAGCACCAGAATATGTTGATGGTCATGCAGCAATTACTGCTGGTGATGAGATGATAGCTGCTGGTGTTATTTTTGTTGTTGCAGCTGGTAACAATAATCAAAAACAAGTTGAGAGTAATCATCCAGATTTTAATAATTATTATGCTTCAAGTGCAAATACAAATTATGCAGATGCAAAAACCAATAGCATTTATAGTTTGATGAATTATACTCCAACGTATAATAGTTTGAATAGACTAGGATTTCCACAACAAATTGGTGTTGATAGAACCACGACTCCATATACTTACAAAACAATTTCGATTGGTGTCTTAGATGATAATCATACTGCTGGAGGATTAGAAAGAAAGGCATACTATAGTAATATGGGTCAGGCAATTGATTGTTTTGCTGCAGGTGATGACACTCTTGCTGCTTGTGATGATAACTCTGGTACAAGATATAATAGATATGATGCTTATTATAGCACTGGAAGTGCATCCTCATATGATATTTCGGTTTCAAATTCAGGATCATCTGCTTATACACTAAGTGGTTCTGATAGAAATGGATCTGTCAGTGGTAATAATGATACTGTCAATGTAAATGTTGGTGATACTATTAATTTTAACGTTAATGTTTCAGGTCATCCTTTTTACATTAAGACTGCTCCCAATACTGGGACTGGTGATCAGGCATCTGGTGTGACAAATAATGGATCTCAAAGTGGAGTGATATCTTGGACTCCTGATACTGCAGGTACTTATTACTATATTTGTCAGTATCACGGTAGTATGCAAGGTCAAATAGTAGTTACATCGACATCTTCTATTGAATCAGAAGACAGAGTATTTAATGGAACTAGTTCTGCATGTCCCATAGCTGCAGGATTGATTGCTGCCAAGTTACAGTACAATCGAGATTGGACATATGCTGATGTTAAAAATTGGATATCATCTAATGTTGAATCTACAACTACATCATATTTTTATTCTGGAACTGAGGCTACCACGGCAACAGATTCCAATTGGACTGATACTTATAACTTACAAGGTGCTCCTTTAAAAATCATGTATGATGCTGCATTGGATGCACCACCATTATCTGGTGATTTTACTTCAAGGTTTGTGGGTAGTAATTTAATACTATCAGGTGCATTTTCAATGAAAGCAACACCACCAACACCACAGATTAATACAACAAACTTAATTCTTCACTTAGATGCTGGTAATTCTTCATCTTACTCTGGTAGTGGAACAACTTGGACTGATCTAAGTGGTGAAGGTAATGATGTAACTCTAGTAAATGGTCCTACCTATAGTTCAAATGATGGTGGATATTTTGATTTTGATGGAACTAATGATTATATAAATGCTAATAGTGCTTTACCAGATTCATTTTTTCAGGGCAATTCCACAATTAGTTTTTGGATTTACTTTAATACCGTAGATTCTGATTCTCAGGGACAAGCAGTTTTACATCATGGTTCAAGCTCTCTCTATAATGGATTTCATATAATGCAGAGGAATTCTGAAGTTGGATTAGCACTGTGGGGTACTTCTCTTTATAATGGCACAAATCTCAGTGCATCTACCTGGTATAATCTTACAATTACACACAATAATACAACAAACGCTGCTAAAGTTTATCTTAATGGAAGTTTGAGTGCATCGGGCACTCTTGCTTCATCTTATGTTGGAAGTGGGAATAATTGTAGAATTGCAGGACCCATAATTGAGGGTGGAGTATACCATGATGAATTGCATGCAAGAATAGCACAAGTTTTGTGTTATGAAAGAGTGATTACAGCAGCAGAGGTATTGCAGAACTATAATGCCACTAAATCCACATATGGATATTAACAATCTCACTTATAAATAACTAAAAATATCAATGGCAGATAAAGCGTTTGGCGTAAAGCAACTGAATATATTAGGTAGTGGAACCCCATCCATTGAGAGTCCTAGTGATTTAAATCTTAACGCCAACAAAGTAGCTATAAGTACAAATCTAACAGTTGGTGGAGCTTCAACCTTCACAGGAAATATAAGTGCGAATGGAAATATAAGTGCGAACGGAAATATAATAGGTGATAATGCAACAAATATATCTGGTATTAATTCAGTAACTGCTACAAATTTCTTTGGAAATATTTCTGGAGTAGGTGCTACTTTTACAAATATTACTGGAACTCTTCAGACTGCTGCACAAACAAATATCACTTCAGTCGGAACATTAGGTGCACTAACAGTTTCAGGTAATATAAATGCGAATGGAAATATTGTAGGTGATAACTCAACAAACATAACTGGTATTGCTGGTGTTACTGCTACAACTCTATCAGGAACTCTTCAGACTGCTGCACAACCTAACATCACATCACTTGGAACACTAACTTCATTGAATGTATCTGGTGATGTATCTATTGGTGGAACATTAACTTACGATGACGTAACTAATATTGACTCTGTTGGATTAATCACAGCAAGAACAGGAATTAGAGTTCTATCTGGTGGTATTAATGCTGTTGGTGTTGTAACTGCCACATCATTCTCTGGAGATGGTTCAAATTTAACTGGCATCACTACTGCTGGTATCACAACATCAACTGATGCTAGTTTCGCTCAGGTTGAATGGGACGTTGTTAATAATGGTGCTTCTGCATATAGATTCACAGGACCAGGTAATGACGGGACAGAAGATAATCCTGATTTATATTTGGTCAGAGGTCAAAGATACGTCTTCAATGTAAATGCAAGTGGTCATCCATTTTTAATTCGTTCATCAAACGGAGTTACTTATAGTGACGGAGTAATAAACAATGGTGCAGCAGTTGGAAAAGTAATATTAAATTTACAACATGATGCTCCAGCAAGATTATTTTATCAGTGCTCAGCTCACAGTGGAATGATTGGTAACATCTACGTTGTAGGTGGTGATCAAGTCATAGCAGGAGTCGTAACTGCGACAAGTTTTTCTGGTAATTTAGTTGGTAATGTTCAGGGTAACTTAACAGGAACAGTTCTGACTGCTGCTCAAACTAATATCACATCAGTAGGAACATTAAGTGCACTAACAGTTTCAGGAAATATTAATGCAAATGGAAATATAGTTGGTGATAATGCCACAAACATATCTGGTATCAATTCAGTCACTGCCACATCATTCTTTGGCGATGGTTCTAATTTAAGTAATGTTGGATTCACACCAGACGCACAAGAGAACTTATATGCAGGAACAAGTTCTGGTGAAGATAGTAGCACTAATACTTGTTTTAATGTTGGTATTGGATATAGTGCTGGCGCAAATCTTAATGGAAATTTTGCTTGCTACAACGTTTTAATGGGTCACAAGGCAGGTAATGCAATCACAAGTGGTGGTAATAATATTGCTATGGGTTGCAACGCTGCTGCTAATATGACAGAGGGTGCTTGTAACATTGCGATTGGAAAACAGGCATTAGGTTCAGGCACTCTTACTGCTAGTAGCAACATAGCTATCGGTTGCTTGGCAGGAAACGCTATAACAAGTGGTAATACTAATATCTTCCTTGGAAATTTTGCTGGTGGTCAGTCCACTGACGCTTACTTAAACGTCTTTATTGGAGACGCTGCTGGTGGATATGTCTCAGGTGGAGCAAATAGAAATATAGCTGTTGGACACTGTGCTGGTTATAGAATGACCACTGGTCGATTCAACATTATGTTGGGTAATTGCACAGCAAGAGATGGACTTCTTGCTGGTGATGATAACTTTATAGTTGGTAGACGAGCAGGTCTTAATTTATCATCTGGTGATGATAATGTCTTCTTAGGAAAATATGCTGGATGCACGGTTACATCTGGATGTTCTAATATTATTATTGGTGCATCTGTTAATCCTCTATCCGCTACTGGTGGTTGTCAACTTGCAATTGGTAAAGATACAAATCGCTGGATTGTGGGTAATTCCGACTTCAATGTTGGTATTGGATCTACAACTAATCCAACCTCCAGATTAACTGTAACAGGTGACGCATGTGTTAGTGGTGTTATAACTGCAGCAAACTTCGCCAAGGCAGATGGTAGTTCACTTGGTGGATTCTTAGCAGATGATCAAGAGAACTTATATGCTGGAACAGGTGCTGGTAATGCATCTGATGCTGATACTTGTTGTAATATTGGTATAGGATATAGTGCTCTTCATGATAATTGTGCAGGTGATAGGAATATCGCATTAGGTATTTGTGCTGGAAATAAATTATTAACTGGTGTTCACAACATCTTCTTAGGTTCATATGCAGGTAGACAATCAACATCTGGTTCATANAACACATTTTTTGGTTACTATGCAGGTCAGAATAATTTTGGTAGTCGAAATGTTGCAATTGGTTGTATGGCTGGAGTTCATGCAGGTGGTGGTCAAAATAACAACGTCTTTATTGGAACTTATGCTGGTTGTTGTGCTAAATCACATAGAAACATTGCTCTTGGATATCAAGCATTAAAAAAATCTACTTCTGGTGGATGTAACGTTGTACTCGGAGATACCGCTGCCTGTGCTGTAACCTCTGGTTGTTTTAACTTGGTGTCTGGATTTAAAGCAGGATTATGTATTTCAAGTGGAAGTTGTAATATATTTTTAGGTAAATGTGCAGGTAATACAACTACAACAGGTGATAGAAATATTGCGATTGGTCATGATGTAGAACTTTCATCTGCCACAGGTAGCAATCAGTTGGGAATTGGTAGTGGAACCAGTCTTTGGATAGAGGGTGACAGTTCCTATAACNTAACTCTTGCTGGTATTGCTACAATCACTGCCACTGGTATCGTAAGTGCAACTAAGTTCTGTGGTGATGGTTCTTGCTTAACTGGTATCTCTGCTGGATTCACAGCAGACGCAGACGAAAACTTAGTTGCTGGTACTTGTGCTGGTCAAACTCTTGATGGAACAAACGCTTGTTTCAATGTAATGATAGGATCTTGTGCAGGTCAGCAAATTGATGATGGTGATGGAAACGTATTCATAGGTCAATACGCTGGTCAGGGCACATCCAGTGTAACAAATACTGCTTGTCGCAACGTTGCAATAGGTGTTAAATCTCTACAATGTTTAACCACTGGTACTCATAACCTCGGAATGGGATGGTTCTCAGGAAATGCTATCACTGATGGTGAATATAATATTACTTTTGGAGTTGCTGCTGGACGTTGTTTAACCACAGGTGATAAAAATGTTATATTGGGTGAAAATGCAGGAAGATGTTTATTAAGTGGTAGTCGAAATATATTCTTAGGATATTATGCTGGTAAAGGTGAGGGTGCATCAAATACTGGTTCATATAACATTGCGTTTGGTAGCAATGCTGCAAAAGGTTTAACCAGTGGTCATCGAAATATTGTTATAGGTACTTCCGCTGCAGTTGATTTAACAACTGGTAAATGTAACGTAGTGACAGGTCCTGGTGCTGGTATGAACCTGTGCACAGGCGATAATAATATCTTATCTGGTTACTTAGCAGGATGTAAAGTATGCTCTGGATCTGAAAATNTTATGATTGGTNTAAAAGCTGGTATTTTAGTTGATCAATCTTGTAAAAATACTATCATTGGATCCTGTGCAGGTGATTCTATCACCACTGGTTGCTGTAACGTTGTATTAGGTGCTGCTGTAGACGTGCCAATTATTACTGGTAATACTCAACTTGCAATTGGTGTCGGAGCAAATAAGTGGATTTCTGGTAACTCTGATTTCAATGTTGGTATCGGAACTACAAATCCCAGAGAAAAATTACATGTGGTTGGTGTAGTCAGTGCCACATCCTTCTGCGGTGCCACATACTATGGTGATGGTTCAAATTTAACTGGAATTACTGCAGAAGGAACTGGTGCAATTGGTGGTCTTACTATTAAGGATGAGGGAAGTACAGTTGGAACCGCAGGTAGTGTATCAACACTTAATTTTGTTGGAGATTCAGTTGCAGTGACTGCAAGTAGTGGTGCAGCTGGTGTTGCAACTGTTACCATCAGTAGTCCTGGATTCTCTCCAGACTCCCAAGAGAACTTATATGCTGGAACTAACGCTGGAGCAGCATCAGATTCTGATACTTGCTTTAATATCGGTTTAGGATTCAAGGCTCTCTCCAGTGTTAATGAAGGTGATGATAATATTGCAATAGGCTCAAGCACTGGTCAGTTGTTAACAAGTGGATCACGAAACATTGTATTAGGTAAATTTACAATGAATTGTGCCACAGTAACAGGAAATAATAACATTGCACTGGGAGTAAATTCTTCAAAATGCATGACATCTGGTAGTCATAATATCGCACTTGGTACAGGTAGTTTACAATGCTGCATGTCAACAGGGTTATGTAACATTGCAATAGGGATATACGCAGGAAGAAAATTACAGAATAATTGTAATATTGCCCTTGGAACCTGTGCACTTTTTGGAAGTGGCGGTGGTATTGGTAACTGTAACATTGCAATTGGACTTAACGCAGGTAGAAAACTTACAAACGGACATTCCAATATATTCATGGGTACCTGTGCAGGACTGAGCATTACTGGTAGTGGTTCTGCAGATGGTTCTTATAATATTGGTTTTGGACGAGAAGCTCTTGGAGGATCTGCAGATGGAGGCTCTACTTCAGGTAATTTTAATGCGGTAATGGGTCATTACAGTGGTAGAAAAATTTCTTCAGGTAGTAGTAATACATTAATCGGTAGAGTCGCTGGTTGTAGTATCACATCAGGTGGTAATAATATATTTTTGGGATCTGGTTCAGGTAAATGTGTATCAACTGGAAGTAAAAACATTGCAATTGGTAAGGATGTAACACCTCCATCAGACACAAGTAATTGTCAATTAGTAATTGGTATTGAATCTTACTCATGGATGGTTGGTAACTCCGACTTTAACGTTGGTATTGGAACTACAAATCCAAATGCTCCAGTTGGTGTCGGTAACACTGCGAAGTTAAGTGTTGGTATTGTATCTGCCTATCAACTTTACGGTGATGGTTCTAACTTAACTGGTATCTCTGCTGGTGGATTCTCTGCAGACGACCAAGAGAACTTATTTGCTGGAACAAGTGCTGGTGCATCAAAAGATGCTGATACTTGCTTTAATATTGGTATTGGATATAGTGCTGGTAAATCATTAAATTCTGGAGATCATAACGTTCTACTAGGAACATGTGCTGGTAATGCAATGCAGACTTCTACAGCCAATGTCATCATAGGTAGATGTGCAGGTATGGTAGCAAATGGTTTTGGTGCTAATTATAACCTCTATCTGGGATCAAGGGCAGGTGTTTGTATGACAGGTGGGGGAAGTAATATTGCTCTTGGTTATGAAGCTCTAAAAGGTAATGTTAGTGGAAGTTCCTGTGATAATACTATAATCGGTTACACAGCTGGAACTAATATAAATGGTAATCGACACATTGCAATAGGTTACGCAGCAGGTAGATTTAGCTATGGTTGTTGCAATATTGCAATAGGTCCTCTTGCTATGCTTTGCTGTGCTAGTAATGAATTTGTTATTGCGATAGGTCAAGAAGCAGGATATTGTTCTAGTAACAACAATCATTCTATTTTTATAGGAGCTTGTGCTGGTAGATGTCTTCAGACAGCTTGCTGTAACGTTTATATTGGAATGTTTGCGGGTCAAGGAAGTTGTTCAACTGTGTCCTGTAATAAGGGTGATAACAACGTCGGTGTAGGAAGAAGTGCTTTGAGTATGATTATAAACTCAAATGCCAATACAGCTATTGGATGTAATGCTGGTGCAGAACTAGAATGTGGTGGTGCAAACGTTTTTGTAGGTGCTGGAGCTGGTTGTAAAGTTGACTGTGGAAGCGATAATACATTCATTGGTAATTATGCGGGTAGATGTGCGATTGGTCAATATACGTCTAGAAACGTTGCCGTGGGATATCACGCTGGTGGAACACAAGGTTGTTTTTCTGGAAAGTATGCTGTTTCCATAGGTAATTACACAGGTTCGGGTGGTGGATCTGGATGCAGTAATGTTTTTATCGGTGACTTGGCAGGATGTTCAGGACACGGAAATGCAAGTTCAGGTCGTAACATTGCGATAGGTAAGAAAACAGGATGGAGATTACAAGGAAATGCTCATG